>ERZ779889.1473-NODE-1473-length-23367-cov-5.626802_pt1 | contig 23367 bp, 24 predicted proteins | sample MGYA00511030_ERZ779889 | MGnify/ENA primary metagenome ERZ779889 (study PRJEB29588, sample SAMEA2160616) | human gut metagenome | biome: human gut; feature: human-associated habitat; material: faeces | place: Denmark | collected 2008/2010 ...
GATTTTGCCGATTTGGAATGCGAAGCATCGGCAAAATCCGTTACTGGAACGAGGTACGAGTGAACAGTAACATTAAGGAGATATAACTATGCAGAATATAAAGTAACTGACGGTAATAAATTATTTATTAAAAAAGATGAAACAAAGTTTCATCTTTACTAAGTATTATTATTCATCATCGTCATCAAAGAAATCATCAAAGAATCTATCTTCCCTAACTTCTTCATCAAGAGATATAGTAGGAACATCCTTCTTAACAGGTTCATCTTTTGGTTTAACCTCTTCTTTTACGACTTTAGGTTCAACTCTAGGTTTCTCTTCTTCAATCCTAGAAGGTTGTCTTAATTTTTCATTGATTCTTTCTTCTAATTTATTAATATCCATTGTAGATGATGTAGCCTTTTCCTTTTCAGGTTTAACTGGTTTTACATCTTTAACTGGCTTATTAGCTTCAGCTTTTTCTTCTTCCTCTAAAGCAGCAATTTTAGCATCTATTTTCTTAACTAAATCATCAATGTTAATTCCACCATTAGAGCCACCTGTTGGCCTAGATTGAGGCATTGGCCTATCTTGTTGACCAAACATAGGAGGCATACCAGGGAATCCAGCACCAAATCCTCCCCCAAATCCAGTAGGCATTCCACTATCAGACATCATACTTTTAAGTTTTTCTTGTCTTCTAGCATTTACATAATCTTTAATATTAAATACCTTAACTTCTCTCTTTTCTCTTTCAGGATAAGTGGCTTTTGGATAGGATTTACCAAATTTAGCCTTCATTTTAAAATACGGAGTGAATTTAGTTTTAAATGGTTGCATACGAATTCTAAGTATAATAACTTCAAATTGCTTCATACGTTGTAAATCTGAAACAGTAACAAGTGGCGTTGAAGCAGTTTTATCATCCTTCTTAGACTTAACCTCACCACACATCTTACTAATTTCTTCCAAAGCTTTTAACTCAGTAGTAATAAGATAAATTATGTTACCACAGTTACCACGAATTGTTTCAGCATTTTCTTTACCATAAACTTGATCAAGTTGTGCAAAGTTCTGGATAATCATAGTAAATCTAATACGTCTAGAACGCGCTGCAGTAATCATAGTAGTAATATCTTTTAAAGGTGGCATATTTGCAAACTCATCTAGCAAGAAATTAGTTCTTACAGGAAGTTTACCACCATGTTTCTGAGCAACTGAAATTAATGTTTCATAACATTGTTTCAATAATATAGTAACTAAAGAATGGTAAGTTTTCTTCTCATCTTGAATAACTATAAATAATGCAGTTGGTTTTTCACCAATTTCTTCAAGATTTACATCATTATATGCAAGCATCTCAGATAAATTTTCACGAGATGCAAATAACTTTATTTTTTGCTTAAATACTGCAATAATAGAACCTTTTGTTTCATTAGGAGCCATTATTGTACCTGAAGCATTAACATATGCAGGAGATGCAGGATCCTTAAAACTAAAATATTCTTTAGCATATGTAGAACCGCCACATTTTTCTTCTCCTACTGTAGTCATTAAACTAATAGTATTTATATTTACCTCTTCTGGTTTAGCATCTTCAAACATACCAAGTGATAAACCAGAAAAATAATCGGCAGAAGTTTTTTCCCAGAATGGATCAGCATTTCCACTATTTTCTTCATACAAAATATTAGCAGCCAAGTCATCTAGAAGCTCTATTGCCTTATCTTGATTACCAGATTTATACATATTATATGGAAGTGATAATGGATTCCATGCATTACCCTGTTGAGGATCACGGAAGTTTAATAGTAATATATTGTATCCCTTATCTTTTAACATATTAGCAGTAGCTTCGTAAATTTCACCCTTAGGGTCAGTAATAATCATAGATTCTTTATGTTTAGCCAAGAGTTCTACAGTTGGAAAAATTACAGTCTGAGTTTTACCAGAACCAGTAGCACCAATAACTAAGTTATGATATTCACCATCATCAACCCATATTTCATTATCTTTTAATATTAAAGGAACCCCCGCAACAGAAGAATTAGGATCTGACGGATTAACATATTTTAATTCCTTCTTCATTTCCTTTTCTTTTGCCCATCTAGAATATCCTTTATCTTTCTTGTTAGTAGTAAATCCAAATCCTTCATCTCTTTCAAAAAAATATGAGCTCACAGTAGCAAATATTCCACCAAGAAACAATATATAAAATAATAATGTAGTAAATAAATATTGTGGTCCAAATGCTGGAAATGGATTAAGCCCATAGAAATGACCTTCATTTAACAAAACAGGAATGTTTAAAACTCCTATTGCTACAACATATAAAAGGAATATAGCAAATAAAACAAATATCAATACATCCTGTGCATCTGCCCTAAACTTAAGTTTCATAAACATCCCTCTTCCTAACTATATTTTATTATTACGATTTGCTTTTTTTCTTAAGATTATTATAACAATAAATAGAGAAATTGCAATACATAAAACAACTATCAAAATAGTTCTAATGTTACTAAATAATTTTTCTTTAGATAAATTGTTATTAGACTTATTACTATATGATGCATCTTTATAAAGCTTTATAGATACGTTTTTAGTTTTAGCATTAGATTTAGTAATATTCCAAATGTATTCATTTCCTTCAGTAGAATCTGCAGTAGAATCCACAACTTTATGATTGGTTTTAATCTTTACAGATATATTATTTAAATACGGATACTGACTAAATATACTAGAAAAATCAAGTGCAGAAACTGCATAAAATTCACCTGAAGTTCTTGCAGAAAAATGTGTAACAAAAGAATTTGCTATATTTGAGTTTGTATAATCATTTATATTAAAGTCATAATAATACTTCATACCCATTCTGTTTGATTCATCAATTTTCTTTTTATTGTATACTTGTTCAGTATTAAGATTATTTTTAAATGCATACTCATCACTCAAATTTTGAAAATTTACCATTTGTTTATATGTATACTTTTCTAACGAATCAGTAGAAACAGAATCAGGAGGATAAAATGCATTTATTTTTTTTGAATCAGTTTCATAAAATTCCATATTTTCGGTTACTACATCATCATTAATATTGATTTCATAATTAACTGTACACCCACAAAGGTTAATTAAGATTATAATCAAAACTAAGATTAAATATTTCTTTTTCATAATTATCACTCTTTCGGAATAGTTCTATATATGTATTGATCCATATCGATACTTGAACCAGAAGGATCACGAAGTTCAAAGTGTAAATGAGGTCCAGTAGCTTTTCCAGTATTACCCATTTTCCCTAACAATTGACCTTTTTTAACGACTGAATTCAGTTTAATTGCAGAATCTATCTCACTAAAATGAGCATATATGTAGGTATAACCTTTATATTCACCATCAGTAATTTTAATCCAAACCTGTTTACCTGGACTTCCACTTTTATATGGAGTGCCTGTCTTTTGACCTGCTTCAGCACTATAACCATTATAGTTTTCATTATAAACTCTTATAACTTTTCCTTCATGAGCAGAAATAACTGTATATTTAAAGCAATTAGTTCCACCCTTTTTACAAGAAATATCTGCGGCACCATGCCAACTTCCATCATCTTTTCTATAACCGCGATATCCAGCAGTAACGTATAAATCAGAATCTATATTTGCAATAGGAAATATTGATTCTGCAAAAAGAGCATCATCACCAAGTCTAACTTGACTTCCTGAAATTTGACAAGTTCCACCAGATGAAACAATAGTAGCATAATCATTAGAGGTAGGTGCAACAGCATCTTTTGTAATAAAAATATCTATACGTTGATGGGTTCTATCTCCCCTTACACTTTGTTCCCACTGACAGGCACCACAACTATCCAAAACCATTGCATCATAAACTTTTCCATCAATATTTAAAACCATTGTATCAAAATAATTAAAATATGTTATGTAAGGATACCTAGTATGATTAGGTATTTTATCCGTAGCATTTGTGTAACCACAAACATCTTTACTATCAATACATCTATTAGTGGCGGTAGCAATAACAAGATATTTTTTACCATCTTTTTCATAAAAATAAAACCCTTTTTCATCAGTAGTAAGTTCTGAGACAGGAACACCAGATCCTAATCCATTTCCAGTGTAAGTGGTAACCCTAACTTCCTCACCACCAATAGTACAAGTTGCACCACTACCTGTGGATAATTCAGCATAATATAAATATATAAAATGAACTACCTCTTTACGCTTTTCATCATATTGATCTTTAGAAAGGTTATCAAAGTATTCACTATAGTAATCTTCTACAAAGTCGCTATACAACCATTGAAAAAACTTACTACCAGTGTTTTTGGGATCGTCATAACTTCCTTCCGAAACATCCGAATTACTTTCGCTAATAGCTTGAGCAACCTTTTTTATATATTTTTGCATTTTTCTCTTTGAGGTACTTTTAATTTTATCAGTAGGAGAATCATCACAAGTGCCTTTTTCTACTTCTTCATCAGTACAAGAATAATCTCCATCTTTGCCATAAGCATCATTATCTTTATATCCAGTAAGAACCGCGACAACCATTTCTTTATTAACGCTTCCATACTTATCTACATTTGAATAAAAAGCATCATATTCTTTATCAATAGAAGTACCCGCTCCAACATCTTCATATCCTTTTAAAAAAGTTAAACCATCTGCAAATTTGCTACATAATCCTAGCAATAATATCATAAAGAAAAATATAACTGCTATAGCTGGAGCAACATACATAAGTATCTTTTTCTTTATCTCACGCGTAACAAGAATATTAACCAGTTTTTTAGTACCTGCCGCAATTGCAGAGCCTGGATTGGATGCAGCTGCAGCTGCATCCATTGCAGGTTTTCCTTTTTTTGAATCCAAAATTTTATCAACTGCCAATCCAGATCCTGGAGCCACAGTATCAGCAACACCCTTAGCCGCTTTTTTAAAAGCGGTCGTATTTATTTTTGATTTTGCATCATTTATTTTTTCTTTTGCCTCATTAATTTTATCTTTAGGAGCATTAACTTTATCCTGTATAGCTTTCTTTTTTGCATCCATTTGTGCTTTTTTCTGCTTTACAGAGTCAGGAAGTTTATCATTAATTTTTCCTTTTAATGCATCCTTTTTATCATCAATTTTGTCTTTTGCTTTTTCTTTAGCGGCATCTACTTTACTACCAATCTTATCATGTATCTTATTATTAATAGCATTTTTAGCCATGCCAGTTAATCCACCAGCATTTTGATAATCATGCCTCAATTGATTAGCCTTTGATATACCAGATGATAATTTAGATCCAAATGATTGCTTAGAACTAGACCCATCTGCAGCATCATTAGTATCAGTATTAATATTATTTTCATCCATATATATCACCACCTTACATCAAAACAAAATCCTATTTATCTTATTTTAATCCTATAGTCCTCCGCCACTTCCAAATGAAGATAATTCTTCTGGAGTAACGACAACGCTCATTCTCATTCTTCTGTTACCACATACAAACAATGCTTCACCCTGAGAATATTGTTTAATACTTTCTGCCTCATTATCATTTAAGTCAATTAGTTTGCTTAAATCCTCAACAGCTTGTTTTTTTAGTCCCATTACTAAGTAGTAAGAAGCATTATCAAATATTGCTTTACCTTGCATTAATACCTCAGGAGCAGCAAAATCACTAGGTTGCTGAGTAATTATAATTGAACCAGTATTATATTTTCTAGCACGTCTTTGTACTTGTGCTAAGAAGTCAGCACCAAGTGCATTATGATCTCCTAAAAGAACATGAGCTTCATCTATCATAAATACAGTATCAACATCTTTATCTAAACATAATCCCCAAGCATATTTTAATATATTGAAGAACAATGCATTCTTGATATTAGATTCAGTGTTCATTAATTCCTTTATATTAAATACTATAAAATCACTATCATGTTGAATAGTTGTATGTCCATTAAAGTAATATCTAAGTTCGTTAGTAAATGGTCTAATCTTTAATTCTAGTCTTTCCATTATATCTCTTTCATGAGTATGTTCTGGCATACTCATTAATATTGCTTTAATAGTTTCGTATACATCAGAGAAAGTTGGATAATCATTTGGTCCATAATTATAAAAATCTTTATCAAAATCTATTCCAAATCTCTTATATGTTGCTTGCACAACCTCAGTAAATAAAGTTAATACATCCTCTTCAATTGATGGATCATAATATTTCATAAATGCTTTTAAAAATTGTAGGGTTCTAGTTAATACTGTATAACCAAGCCCTTGTTTAATCTCATCTTCATCAGCATCTATTACTATTTGTAGTGGATTTATCATACCATATTCTCCACCTTTACCAAGGTCAATAGTATCTCCACCATAAGTTCTAGCCATCTCGCCTATTTCATCTTCAGGGTCGATTGCAACTATCTGACATCCATTTCTAATATGTCCACGAAGTAATAATTTAGCTGCGGTTGATTTACCAGAGCCAGATGTACCAAGTAAAATCATGTTAGCATTATTTCTATTATTTTCTTTTTTAATTTTATATAAGAATTGATTAAATAATATAACACCACCAGAGAAATCAACACCTAAAAGTGTAGATAATCCGGGATCTTTAATACTATCAAATATAAATGGATACATTGCAGCCATTGTAATAGATGGAATTGGAGTACCAATTCTATCTTCAATATCTTGTTTAGGGAATATTGGTAAAATAGATTTTAATACTTTTTCCTGTTCAAATCTAAGTGAAACGGCTCTTAACTCCATCGCATCCAAGTAATTTTTAACATTTGTCTTTTTCATTTCAAGTTCTTCTTTAGTATTAGCAGTTATCATAATATGCATTTGAAAATCAAAGATTCTAGATTGACTAGATGCAAGCATAGAAACAAAATATTCTAGTGATTCATAGTCAACCCTAATACGTTCTTGTATAGTTCTATCTTTTTCATTCTGATAATTTGCCTTTAACTCTGCAATTTGTTTATTAAGCATCTTAGAAATTGTAGAAAAAGGTACAGGAATATGCTTAATTACAATCTTAATGCCAGCCATTGTAGTAAGAGTTGATAAATAGCCTGGTGATATGAACTTAGGGTATGAAACGACTGTTAGTAATGTTGCATACTTATCACTAATAAAGAAATCACTTGGATTAAATTGCAATCCCTTTGGTGCAATTTGTGATTTAAATTTCATTTTACTCATAGTGCCACCACCGTTCCAAATTCTGTTGTAACTCCACCATTTAAGAAGTTATCAAGTACCACTCTAAGATCTTCATTAGTCGTTTGACTTGCAACAAGTCCACATCCAGAAAGACCATTTATAAGTAATCTAATTTTTTTCTGCATAAGATCTTGATTTTTTTCCTTAAATAGAATGTAATATTCAGTATCAACAACATTATTATTAATAAAATTATTACCCTTATTTATATCTTCCATAATCAATTTTCTTATTGCAGGATGCTGTGTTTCATTATATAAAAGTTGAAGTTGTGACAAATAAACTGTTATATCAACTGGCCTATCTGCACATACCAACCAGAATTCAAAATCTAATTGATTATAAAAATTCTTCAACCCAGTCATTATATTTGCTTGAGACTGCTCATCAAGTATAAATATATTACGTGGCATAATTTTAACGCCAGTAACAACCAACTTGTTTTCTAATAAAATCGTACCATTTACTATATCTCTAACTGGTACCCAATCTTCAGTATACTTACTACTCATCTTCTTTGCCATCTAGACAACACCAACCCTTCCATACATACCTTCTTCTATCTACGAAAAAGAAATTATAAATATTTCCTATAACAACCATAACATTATGCTGATTTGGTACTGGAAGTACCAAAAAACCAGTTACCAAAACAGGTGACATAACGCCAAGTGCCACTGATAAAGTGGACATATCGTTCTGAAAAATCAAAAGCAATATAAAAGTTGTAAAAATTCCAATCCCAAAAACAATCAAATCAACTGGTCTAAAAAAGCCAAATATAAGTTTCCCTCTATTTGCATTAGCAGGAATTAAATAACCATTCATCTATTATCACATCTCCCATTATTTATTATTTTTGAAATATTTTCGATCATCACGTAGTGCTTTTTTATCTTTCTTTAAACTTGTACGCAAAAATTCTTGCTTTTCTGCATCCGGTTTATTGCCAATACCACCTCGAAATGACTCTTTATATTCATTCAAGTCTTCTTTAACCACTTGTCTCTCAACTGACAAATCAGCAGCGGCAGCTTCTCCATATCTTGCCGAATCTATAGAATAGCGAATGTCAGAAGGAATATTAGATATATCCGTTGCCCTGTCTTTAATCCATTGAGTAGACGGAAGATCATTAACTTTGCCTTTAACAGTGGAAGCAGTAGCATCTATATTTTTTCTAAGTCTTGTAGCAGCAATATAAGCATTGCCATGAACTTTGTTTTCTTGCATAAAACCAGATTTCAAACCAATTTGTTTTGCAAGAGAGTTAGCACTTTCATATGCTGAATTGGCAGTACCAGCTTTTTTTCTTGCATCAGTTAAAGCTGATGCATCAATTTTACCATTGGCATAATCCGCTTCAGCAATCGCCAACTCATTATCTGCTTCTATTTTAGCACCTTTCAATTCATCTAACTTTTTCTTACTTAATCCAGTATGTTTCATCACAGAACGTTGCATTGCTTGATTTTGAAGTTTACCTTTAATACCACCTGGCGTTTTACCAAGTAATTTAGCCTGCTCATCTCTAACTTGTGCAAATGCTTGCCCAGGTTTTCCCGCTAACCCAGAACTTGCTCCAGTCATAATACCTGAAAGTCCACCTGCAAGTCCACCAGTAGCAACACCACCAGCAAATCCAGCAGCAGCTCCAGCCATACCAGCCAAAGCTTTGCCCATAAAGCCGCCACTGCCTCCTCCATTATCTTTAATGCCTAAAGCATCTTTAATAAATTTTGGAGCCATTTTAGCAAATTGAAACAATCCAATTACCAAAAATACTTGAACATACAAATAAGATAAACCAGAAAAATTATTGTATGCTGCCTTATCAAAAAGTTCTTGTTTAAACAATGCACTTGCTAAAAGTAAAACCAAATAAACGGTTCCTAATTTTACAAACAAATCAATGTAAGTAGATATCAAAGTTTTCGACCAAGCAGCAAATGAGCCATCTTTTGATGCTTTTGGATCAATATAAGTCATTATCGGAACAGGGGCCATAACCTCTAAAATCAATAATTTAAAGCATCTTACAGCAACATCAATACAAATACCAGCCATAATAGCAATTAACAGTATACCCGTAACAGTAGTAAGAGGCCACATATATTGATATGCATATGTATCATTACCCGCTTTATTCAATACAGAATTATAAAATTTACTAAAACTATCTATGCCGGTAGATTCAAGACCCTTATCCGAAATTGTAGTAGACTTTCCAGCGAAATATTCACTGCAATTTGAAGCTTTAGATTGATCATAATTTTTACTATCCTCATCGCAAACACTCGGATAGTAAAAACTTTTAAGCATAGAAAGTGCAAGTTCTTTTCCATTGTCTTTAGCATTAACACCACCAGATGCATTTGTATTATCAATTGCTTGTCCAAGTATAATTCTTGGAAGTGTTTTAACCACACCATCTTGCAAAACTGCTAAAACAGTTCTATTTTGAGAATCACCTGGGACAGGATTAAAAAACACAATTGGAAAAGCAATTAACATTATAATCATTGCAACTACTCTACCAATAAGTTTACCAACTCCTTGTTCCTTATCAGTCATAGCATCTGGAGATACTAAATACTTTAAAAAAGAAAAAGTAAGTTTAAAAACCATAAAAACCCCTAAAATAATATAAATTCTAGTATATATTAATTTTGCAAAATCAGCACTAAGCATAAGACTTGATAAGTTAAACACACCTTCTATCATCCAGCTAAGTAAAGAGAAAACAACAACATCTATGCTGGCCAAAAATTGCCTTATAAATTTGAAAAAGAAATTTACATTGTTAAAAGTTAATATCATATATATTCCTCCAATACAATTACTTAATGCAGTTAGCAGCACCATTAATGCCAGAATAAGTATTAAGCCAATCAATAATCAAGTCTACCAAAAATGGAATAAAAAATATTACAAGTGCAGCAATACCTCTTTTTATCGCCTTAGAAATAGCCTTTGGCATTGCATCCTTATCATTAGATATAACAACTTGCCCAAAATCAACAGTGGTTAAAACAATTAACAATATTGGAACTGCAATTCTAACAACATTAAGTGCAATATCAATAGCATTCTTCAAATCCTTATCAATCAAACCTTCACAGTTATTAGAAACAGGATTATCATCAGGCATACTAATATTAGCAGAGTTTTGCATATTACTAATAATATCCTCAAGATTTTTAGTAGTATTTTCCGTTTGCTCTTGTGCTTTATCTTTTTGAGACCTGTTAGCAGAAGGGTCTTTTGAAACAATAGTACCCCAATTAGTTATTGCATCACTTAAGACCTTAAGTTCTTCCTGATCACAAAATGCTTTGTTTATTGTTCGATTTATATAATCATTAATTCTAGTGGCCCTTGTGTCATTCTCAGAACTATAAACAACTGCTTTTTTTAATTCTTTTGCACTTTGATAAATTCCAGCAAACTCTGCATTATTAGAAGTATGAATACATATGCCTGGATTTTTAGTTGCATTATAACCAAAATAAGCCTGGCCACCAACTAGCTGAAGCTCTTTAACAATTGGATTAGTTGCATCAGGAAAAAGCTTAGAGCAGGCATCCTTTGAAGTTAATAATGATGCTGCACCACCAGATGTATTTGAAGACTTGCAAAAAACAATAACCTCGGGACAATATAAAGTTGTAGAAGTTCTCACAACAATGTCATTTATAGAAGCAACAAGTCCCTGGCCACTATAATATGAGTCAGAGAAAACCTTAGCATAATCTGCATCATTATTTTTATATCCAAACATAAGTGTATCCTCAGAACCATAGATACAATAATTATTTGTTTTTTTAACTGAACCTTTTGAATCTGCCATAACATCATAAACATTAAAGCAGATAAAAGTCATTAATATAATAAATACCATTTTAAATAATATATTTTTCTTACTAAATTTCATAAAAAACGCCTCATTCCTTTAGTCTAATACCTATATAAGCATTATAACATAAAAATAACAATAGAAAAAGCAATATTTTCTATTGTTATATAAATTTTACATTATTTTATAATATATGGGTCAGTCTGAGTGCCACTACCACTAACATAAACAACATTTTTAGATATAACTACAACTGTTCTCACAAACAAAGATGTAGGCAGTTCCATCAAATATGCATAATTAGAAGCCGCATAACCAGACTGAATATTTGTATTAAGAAGCCACCAACTTCTATCGTATTTATTTAAATAATTATAATTACCACAACTTTTGTCTACAATAGCCCTGCAATTATTATCAAGGCTAGCATTAATATAATCGTAAGTAGTTAGCAAAGAAAGTTTCACAGGAACATTGGTGATTTTTGAGCATTCAATGCTTCCATCGTTTTTAATATCTGTACTCTTTCTAATATTTACACAAGCATTTTTAAAAACCAACTTTGCTTTATCATTATCAGTTAAAATTGTGTCACCATTATAAACGCTATCTAATTTTTGTTTAATTCTGCTATCATAAAAAACATTTATACCAGAATACTCCTTAAAATCACTATTATATCTATCGTCCCATGGCGATTCAATAGCAGTATCAAAAACATAATCTGACTCTATCAGCATTGCCTCATGTTTAGAATTTATTTTAACAACTCGCCACAATTCGTTTCCAAATTTAACATAGTTATTAGGGTATTCACCACGATAAATAAAGTTAGCTGCTTTTATTTTTGTTTCCTCATATTGCTCAAATTTGTATAATCCATCTCCTGAATTTACTACATTTTTTAATAATTCATCCGCAAAATAAGTCGTAGTATATTTATCCCCGCAATCAAGATAAGGCGAATAATTATAATACTCTCCTGATTTTGTTACAATAACCTTTCCTGTGCAAGTAGCGTTTTTATCTTTTTGATATTTAGAAACATCTTTTAAAAGTTTATTATCAACCAAGGTCTGAAGATTAATTTCAATCTCTTCACTGTCATTTAATGGCAATTCATTATTTCTGTTAGAATAATAACTTTTAGCAGCTGCTGACATTTTATTCTCAATATCAGCATAACTCAAGGAACTATTCATAATTTTTCCAACAACAAGAGCAATAATAATAATTAAGACAATTATACCAATAACTCCCAACATTATAAACATCATTTTCTTTGTACGATCATTGAAATTGTTCATATATATTCCTCCAAAAAAACAGAATAACTATATTCTGTTTAATCATAATAAAGCCATTTAAATTATCGGTTAAGTCCGCCGCCCATAGGGTTTGTCCAACAAGCTCTCCAGTTGCTTTCTTTAACATCGCTAGAACCTGTTTTTCCTAACCAACCCATAACAACAGAAACTATTGTAAAAACAAAGAATACTGCTACTGCCGCAATTGCTCTTTTAATAAGTTTTCCAGTTGCTCCTTTAATCTCTTTATCATCGTTAGACATAACAGCTTTACCCAAATCAATTGTTCCCATTAAAATAAGTAAAATAGGAACACCAATTTGTATAACTGGATATACACCATTTTTGATAAATGCTACTATAGGACCCGCACCACCACAATTGTCCATTATTTGAAATAAATTTGTCATTTTTAATTCCTCCTAAATCTATAATAAATATATCAACATTTAATTTGCTTGTCAATAATTTAACTAAATTTTAATAAACTAAATATCATCTTTTTTAGTTTCATAATTAATAATATGTAACTTAGCCAATAATTGTAATATCCACTCTTCCCTTTTCCTATCATTAATAGGTGGCATAGTAAAAAATACATTTAATTTAGACTCTTTTTCAAATTCTTTTACATCCGATTTAGTAATAAGTGTTTTATTTAATATAACTTTTTTACCATTTAATCTTTGTAGTATTCCTCTATCTCTACCTATTAATTTACCAAGTTTTATAATAGAAGGTTCAACCAAATATAAAACATCAGTACATAATGCTCCATCACTATCATTAAGATCTACTAAAATTATATCACAAGCTTGATTTTTTAATAATACTGTAGGTAAATCTGCCTTTGTAGTAGATAAAAGTCTTTTATCACCAAAGTATATAAAATCTCTTTTATTTACTTCTATTGCCATAGTATTAACCCCATAATTATCACTAAGCTCTTTATATAATAAATAAGTTAATGTAGTAGCACCCGCTCCTTCAGTAATATTTTTAATACCAAGTATCATCTTTCTACCAGCAGTAACTTCACTACTTAATGATATTGGTGTTTCTTGTATTTGATGTAAATGTGCCACATCTCTATAAGAATTTGGATGTTGCATCAAATACTGTAACCCATCTAAATTAGTAGTAAAATTATAATACCCTAAAGATATTAATCTAGATAAAAATATATTACTAGATGCTTCTGTTCCAGATGGAATAAGTAAAATTATTTTATCTGTTGGAAGTCCAATTGATAATTTTTGATAATTTTTAATATCATTATAATTATCAAGTGCAGTTACATCTAATATCATTCTTGAAAAGAAATAATTAGAAAAAGTCTTAATTATATCTTCAACCTTAAATTCACCCTTAATAGCTTTAGAAATTTCTATATTTAAGCCATTTATTATATTGTCCTGTTGATTATATATAACAACATTCATAAAAAATCTCTCCTTTACTATCTGTAATTATTATAACCAATTTAACAATCTTTTACAATAGAGTTAATTAAAATTAATACATTCTAAAATATTGAGGAAAAATAATAAATGTGATAATATATTTAAGAGGTGTTATATATGAAGAAAATTACTAAAATATTATTAGTAATAATAGGTATTATATTACTAACTGGTTGTGGAAAAGATTCATTACAAGAAATTAGTTATAATGATTTAGAAAAAGCATTAAATAATAAAGAAACATTTATATTAGAAATTGCTCAAGATGGATGTCATAATTGTGAAGAATTTAATCCTATTTTTAAAAAAGTATTAAAAAAATATAATTTAACAGCTAAACAAATCAATCTTACTAAATTAAGTGAAGAAGAAAATACTAAGATTGAAAACCTATATAATATAACAGGAACTCCTACAGTTATATTTATTGAAAAAGGAGAAGAGCCATCTATATCAAGAAGAATAATCGGTGCTAGAGATGAAGACTTTATTATAACTAAACTTGGAATAGCTGGTTATATAAAAGAAAATAAATAATTAATAAATCCCATGTCAAACATGGGATTATTTTTTTATCTAATTTTATTATCCATAATACTGTGTGCTGCATTTTTTGCATCACTAGTACTAATATTATCACAAAGACTATTTAATTCATCATAAGTAAGCATACCAGCTTCTGCTTTTTCCTTTATAGCTTCTAATGATGCAAACTCCATTTGTTTTGCAGGATCTCTTTCAAAAAGATTAAAAGCTTCACACTTAGTAAGTCTAGAAGTAAGTAGTATTTCCATTTTTCTTGCATCTACTAGTGAAGAAGAACTCTTACTACACACTTCTTTTAATTTATCATAACTGAATGTTCCGTTCTTTAATTCTTCCTGAATAAGTGATTTCTCTTCTCCAAAAAGATCTAGTACTTCTTCTCTACTCATATCCTTATATTTATTTAAAACTTCATCATCATTTAGTATATTATTCATTAAAATCACCTACTCATCAATAAAAAGATTCTTTATATTTTTCTTTGGTATCAAAAGTCTAACATTTCTTAAAACTTTTATTTCAAATTCTCTACTATCATCATCTAATCGTTCACCATCTATACACCAATTAATCTTTTGCGAATCATTAAATCTGATTTTCATTTTATTAACTTTGTGAAAATAAAATCCAGGGACTTTGGTTATGTCACTCTTAGTTAAATAATAAAGACTTTTAATTATATCTTTTTTCATTGTTATATTACAAAGTAAAACCTCAAACCTATCATCGTCTAATTTAACATCTTTTATAAAATCATTAAATCCAGCAATTCTAGTTGCATTAGAAATACTAACAAATGAATACAATCCATTATACTCTTCGCCATCAACCCAATAAGTAATATCATATAATTTAGTAGACTGATTTAACTCTTTAAATCCCTCCATTAAGTATGCCATATGCCCATACCTTTTCTTTAAGTCCCTACTAGTTTCATAAGGTACATTCATAAACTTTCCAAAACCCGCAACATACACAAATGGTCTATCATTTATAGTACAAATATCAATGCTTTTTTCTTCTCCATCTAAAAGCATTTTCAAGTTTTCAATAATATCCTTACCATATCCAAACATCGCGCCTATATCATTAGTAGTACCAACAGGTATATGTGCAAGTAAAAGTCTATTAGCCCTTTTTAAATTACCAGTCATAGATTCATTAAAAGTTCCATCACCACCAATAGATATAACTAAATCAGAATTATCAAGTTCGCTCACAATTTTTGTAATATGTCCTTTGTATTTTGAAAAAATAATTTCTGGTACATATTCACGTTCTAATAAAATATCTATAAAAGCAGCTAAAAAATCTTTTTTAATTTTTTTACCACTATTTGGATTATAAACAATAACACATTTTTTCATACTAACACTCTTCCTAAGAAAATGATAACATATTTAATATTTTTTGTAAAACTATCTATGTACCTTTCCACGTTTAAGAGTAACAAAAAAATCAATTATAAAAAGTATTATAAAAAAATACGTAACTATACTAGGTATATAATAAACAAAACTATCAATAATAGGATTTATAAGATATATAGCTAAAAATGTTCCAATAATCCAAACAAGTGTAACTTCAAGTGCTATATACTTTCCTATATGGAATCTAAATTTACTATAGTCCCAAAAAACAACCTTAAATATTCTCTCAATTAATAAACCCGCAACAAGTTCAACAACAGTAAGAATAATTGCCATAATAATTGCTATAATAATGGATTCTATAAGAATAGATAATTTAAAAAAGTCAAATATAAACTTAGACACAATTAGTATAAGTAAAGCGCCAACTCCATAAACAGGAGTAACTGGTCCATATAATATACCACTCCCCACCTTATCATCTTTAATAAGTCCTAAAAAGCATTCATATAAATAACCTAAAAAAGAATATATAAAAAAATAATTAATGTAATACATAGTAATTCACCATTATTATTATTAACTATTTCAAAATATTTATTATTAAAGTATTTTATCCTATTTTGTTGTTTTTTTGTTTTACAAATGTTACATACTTTTCATAACATATCTATTACAATTTTGAATAAAATATAAATGTAATATTTGAAAATTTAACAAAAACGAATCACCTGTTCGCCTGTTTTATGAATTTACTTATTATATAATTTTAATAGGAACGCTTGGTGTGAGTGTCGTCCTCCAATCTTGAGAAAGAAAGAAGGTAGATAAAGATGAAAACTAAGACTTTTATAATAAAAGTTCTAAAGCTCATTGCTATCATTTTGTTACTTTCTACCTTGCTGGTGTTAGCAATTAAAAAATAGACACTCTTCAGCATTGAAGAGTGTCATGTCCATTTAATTAGAAGCAACATTCACTTGTGGAATTGAATGTTCCTCTTTTTTATTTTATGCAAGTTTTCTTGCTTACATACTAATAATAGCATAAATTATTGATATCGTCAAAAAGTTATTTTTTAGGTTTTCTAGTTTTCGGTCACCATATATTTTTAAACAAGAAAAAACGAACCATTTCTAGTTCGAATAAATCTTTAATGGTGCCTGCGGTCGGACTTGAACCGACACGGTATTGCTACCATTGGATTTTGAGTCCAACGCGTCTACCATTCCACCACGCAGGCATGAATCAATTATAACACAATTGTGTTATAATTGTACATTACTTTTTTTCTAAATTCCTATCATGTTCAATTACTTCCCAACCCAAATTTTTATTAAATAACGCTATAACAGCACATCTAACATATCCTGCTAAAAATATTGGATTAAAAAATAATGCCTTAATTTTCATCTTTCGCGATAAATTTAATTTACCATCTTCTAAAATAAATAATATTGCTGTAAATATAACAAGAGCCATATATATTAACAAGCTAAAGAGAACTATCCTAATAATATTACTAACAACATCTGCCTTAATTACAATATCAGCAAATTTAGATATCAAATATAAAACAGCACCTATTACCATTAAAATATATTGTCTTACACCAATTACTTCAGTAAGCTTAGAAGCAAAATTCTTATCATTTTTTGTAATAGAGCCCCTAATACTTCTAACATACTTTCTTCTAGCCTCAAAGTATCCCTTTATCCATCTAGTCCTTTGAGTAATACTCTTAGAATATAAAATAGGTTGTTCATCATAAAATTTAGCATCACAATTATAAGTAGTTGTAAGGTTATTTAAAACAGCGTACAAAGTAAGTTCATAATCTTCTGTTAAAGAATGAAATGGATATCCACCTAAATTTTCTAACACTTCTCCTCTAATATAAAAACCAGTTCCGGAAATAGTTAGTGTTCTAGTATCACTTAGTTTTTTTCTATTACTAAGTTCATTAATCATTGAAAAAGTAAGTGCTGAAGCAGCAGCCACCACAGAATCATTTCCATTTTTACAATTTCTATACCCTATTCCAATATCATATCCAGCATTAATGCTATTTTCCATGTTTTTAACAAAATCAACATCCAAAACATTATCCGCATCCATTATAAAATAAGCATCATATTTTTTTCCACTATCTAAAATTTCTACAACCGCATCATTTAAAGCATATCCTTTTCGTCTAAGAGACAAATCCTTTTTAAAAACAATTTTCATTTTATGCTTATGAACAATTGAAATAGTAGGATCATTTTTATCCTCAACAATTACATAAACATCTCCTGATTTAATTTTTCTTGTTTGATTCTCAATACTTATAAGTAAATCCTCAATAACTTTAGATTCATTTCTTGCTGGTATAAGTATTGCATATTTTCCATTATTTTTCTTAGGAGATGGAACATTATGATTATTCTTTGAAGCAATAAGTAAAACAATCGAAATTAAAAAACCCGTAAAAATTAAAACTATACCAATTATTCCTATCATATTATTTAAACCTCATATTAGGGAAAGCCCTCGCAAGCCTCTCATCTGTATAATACTTATCATAAACTCTATCTAATATAGTATAAGGAGGAACACCATCTCTTCTAAGCGATTGCCTAATTATGGCGGTCCAAGAAACAAACATATTTAAACACATAAATATTAGTAAAACAACAAAACATTTTTCACCAATTTCATATGGAATTTTCTCAATTTGTTTCGATAAAAACGGATAAACAACCTTTACAATTAGAAATCCTAAAAGTCCCCATACTAACATAAATGGTATAGTTGTTCTTCCATCAATATTTAAAAATTTACCCGAATAATCCCAAGATTTTGTATGAGTAAAAACTTCCTGGCAAAGACTTATTAAATATTCAAACCCTCCACCTATTAAAGCACTATATAAAAATACCTGTGCATTACTAAGTTTTTTTCTTAAAAGAAGATAGCACATAATAACTGCTCCTGCTCCATATATTGGAGAAAAAGGGCCATAAATTACTCCTTTTCTTGCTTTCCAAAAAATATCACCATTTCTTATAAGATGCCTCACGAAATTTAGTATTTGTTCATAATAACAACCAAAAATACTACCAATAACATAAATTATAAATAATTTTTTTCCACATAAGCCTTCTGCAAAAACCTTCTTTTTCATACTAACACACCCTCAAAACACTACTTTATTTAGCTAACATTTGACTCTTCTTCAGTATATTTTGAATTATATAAATCAACATTCTCTACTGTTTTTTCTAGAGTCATTTCAAATTTAGGTAAATCATCACGTGAAGCAAGTCCAAAGTAATCTAAAAACTCACTAGTAGTCTTATAAAGTATTGGTCTACCAGGCATATCGCTTCTACCTACTTCCTTTACAAATCCTTTAGCAACCAATTTTCTAATCATATCTCTACTGCTTACCCCTCTTATCTCATCAACCATAAGTCTAGTAATAGGTTCATTATAAACAATAATAGCTAAAGTCTCTAATGCAGCTTGGGATAATGTATTGGTCTCAGGATTTTCTATAAGTTTCTGATAATATTCTTTGTGTTCACTTTTAGTAGTAAGTTTAAAAGTATTCCCAAGATAGTTTATTCTAATACCCCTATCATTAGACTCATATTTTTCTTTTAAAGAAATAATAAGTCTTTTTGCTTCTTCATTATCCAAACCTAATACATCTTCTATTTGATTTATAGTAAGTCCATCTTCACCAACTACAAACAACATACCTTCTAATACAGCTTCATTAATTTCGTTAATTTCATTAGCTTCATTAGTTTTCATATTTTCATTAGTCATTATGCCACCTCGCAAATAATATCATCGAAATTATTTTCTTGAGTAATATTTATTTCATGCTTTCTTACCATCTCTAATATAGCTAAAAAAGTAACTACTAAATACTTCCTATTCATAACTTCAAAAAATTCAAAAAAACTTGCTCTTTTTTTATTCTTCAAAATCTTTCTTATCTCGACTCTTCTATCTTCAATAGATATTTCTTTTTTTGTAACTTTGGTTTCTAAAACGACATTTTCTTTTTGTCTTTCCAAAAATTTTTCAAATGCATCAACTAAGTCATCTACAGTATAATTAGACTCCTCTATTATAACATCATCTTTATAAGAATTATAATCTTCAGGAAGTTTAGTATAAACCTCTTGTCTTAATGCTTCTAATGTTTTAAACTCACTAGTAATTTCTTTATACCTTTGATATTCAGCTAGTCGATTAACCAAATTTTCTTTTAAATCCTCTTCTTCTTCCTCTTCCTCATGTTTAGGAAGTAACTCTCTAGATTTTAATTCTATTAACTCACTTGCCATTACTAAATAACTACTCGCAACAGTTAAATTAATTTCTTGCATTTTATTTATATAATCCAAATAACTTTTTACTATTTGTTCAACACTAAAATCAAATATACTCATTTTTGCTTCTTTAATCAAATGAAGAAGTAAATCTAGTGGACCTTCAAAGTCATTTATTTTTAATGTATATTCCATATAATCACATCCATTATTTCCTCTATAGTATATCATGAATAAAAGTTCTTGTCTATTTTGAAAATCAAAGAAAAAAAGAGCCTAAGCTCTTAATCTCTTGCTTGAAAAAACAAGCTAAATATAAAAGTAAAAATAATAGCTGAAGTAATACCAGATGCAGTTAAATCAAACATTCCCATTAAAAGTCCAATTACCCCAAAGTCTTGTGCTTTCTCTAGTGCACCATGTATAAGTGAATGCCCAAAACTAGTAATTGGAACTAATGCTCCTCCTCCAACAACAGAAATAATCTTATCATATAAACTAAATGAATCAAGGAATGCGCCAACTACTACAAATATAGAAGTAATATGTCCCGCTGATAGTTTAGTATTATCAAGAATTATTTGACCTATCAAACAAATTAATCCACAAAATATAAAAGAATATACATATATCATTTTAAAGCCTCCAAAACAACTGCATGACTGATTGAATTTATATTTTTATGTTGAAAAACATTAGTAGGAGAAAAAAGTGCTCCTGTTGCGACTATCAAAACCCTATTTATTTTTTTACTTTTTAACATAGGAATAATACTTGAATAACATACCAAAGGACAACAAACAGGACCAGATCCACCCGCATTTACTTCTTTTTGATTTTTAAAATCATATAGCATTGTACCTGTATCATTATAGTTTTTACTAATATCTATATCATATTCACTCTTCATATAATCAATAAGTATCTCTTTTCCATACATTCCAAGATCCCCCGTTAATATTAAATCGTAATAAGAAGGATCTCTATTTAAATCAGTTAAATGCTTATAAATTGTAAGTGCAGCCGCTCCTGCCATTACCGCCCCCATATTTAAAGGATCATTTTGTTCCATATCAACAACTGTTCCTATTGTAGAAGATTCAACCTTTATTTTAGTTTTTTTATTAGTTAATAATACACTAGCACCACCAGTTGAAGTAAAAGTCGCAGTTTTAGGTTTAGGTGCTCCATACTCAGTAGGATTTCTAAATTGCTTTTCACTTGACATATTATGAGATGAAGTAGAAACAACACAATTTTTGATTTTTTTAGAATCAATCATAGATGATCCTATAATAATACCTTCAACACTAGATGCACATGCACTATAAATTCCAAGAAAAGGTCTATTATATTTTAAAACTCCATAACTAGAAGAAGTAATTTGATTAAGTAAATCACCCGATATTATTAAATCAATTTTAGAAATTTCTTTATTACTTTTATTAAGTAATATATCTATACTTTCTTCTAAAAGATGAGCTTCTGCCTGTTCCCAAGTCTTTTCCCCATTATATAAATCCTTATAGCTCTTATCAAACTTATTACCAAGGGGTCCTTTTGCTTCATATGGACCAACTACAGTTGATACTTCATCTAAATAAACATTATTGTATTTATAAGTCATTATGCACCTCCTAATAATAAGTATCTTATAAGTCCAAATGCCCAAGCAGAAACAATTCCATATAATATAACTGAACCCGATAATTTAAATAAGTTAGAACCAAGTCCATATATAGGACCATCTTTTTTATATTCAATACCAGCACTTGCCATAGAATGTGCAAAACCAGTAATTGGAATTATAAGACCACATTTTGCGAATGTAACCCATTTATCAAAGAATCCAAGTGCAGTGAATAAAGTTGCAAAAAATATAAGTGTAACTATCATAAAAACAGAAGCATCCTTAGTAGATATATTTAAATAATAAGAATAAAATTCAATTAAAAATTGTCCCAAAACTCCAACTATACCACCAACTACAAAAGCTATTAATAAATTAAGCCCTCTAGACTCTGTTGCCTTATGCTTATCAACTATTTTCTGATATTTCTTTTTGTCCATATAATCACCCAATTATATTTTTAGAAAAAATTAAGATTTTATACAAAAAAAGAACTAATATTTAAATTAATTCTTTAAGAAGCAAGTTTTTGATTTAGTTTTATCAAAATTTTATTTTCTCTACGTGATACCTGAACTTGATTTATACCAAGTTCCCTGGAAGTTTCTTGTTGACTCTTATCTTGATAATATCTTAGATTAATTAATTTTCTATCTTCTGGATCTAATTTTTCTATTTCATTCCTTAAATCAAGTATCATAGGATCATATTCTTTTTCGTTATAGCCAACCGAATCATATAAATCCATTTCCTTTCCTTCATCATTTAGAGTATAATCAAGACTTTTTACATAATCATTTGCAAGTATCGCATCATTTAAAACCTCAACAGGTACTTCTAAAAACAAAGAAATCTCAGAAATAGTTGGTTCTCTCATATACTTTTGAGTTAAAGCTTCTCTAGTTTTTGAAATAAGACTATTTAACTTTATATAATCTTTATTAACCTTAACTAATCTATTTTCTCTTATATATTTTAAAACTTCTCCTTTAATATACAAATGTGCATAACTAGAAAATTTAGTATTATAGCCTTCCTTAAAGTTATCACAAGCGTGAGATAGCGCAATCATCCCAACTTGATATAAATCTTCTAAATCATTTTTATTATAACTATACTTAGAAATAATACTATAAACCATTTTTTCATAATCTAAAATAGACTCTTTCATATTGCCTCCTTAAATATTTACTATATTAAATGCACATAATTCATTCGCAGTAGATTGTGCATACTTAATTAATTCACTATGTTCTATTTTTAATTTAATAACGTTATTACAACCACATATCATTAATTTACCATTATCTTTTAAACATTCATTATAGCTTTTAATTATTGTAGATATTCCACTTTTATCAAGTTCATAAAGTTTTTCAAAATTAATAAGTACATATTTTATCCCAGCTTTATGAACAACATTTTTTAATGCATCCTCTAGTATACATGAGGTCTTTTCATTAAGTATTCCATCAAGTCTAACAAATAATATCCCCCTTTTGTATTCTATATCGATATTCAACAACTAATCACCTCGCATATTTAATATAGACTATATTTTTTTACTTTTATACAAATTCGACAAAACCTTTCATTTTTTTCGTTCAACATATTTCGACAAATTTTGTATATAAATAT
>ERZ779889.1479-NODE-1479-length-23303-cov-4.571920_pt1 | contig 23303 bp, 21 predicted proteins | sample MGYA00511030_ERZ779889 | MGnify/ENA primary metagenome ERZ779889 (study PRJEB29588, sample SAMEA2160616) | human gut metagenome | biome: human gut; feature: human-associated habitat; material: faeces | place: Denmark | collected 2008/2010 ...
ATTTACATTCTCATCTAAAACTTCTATTTTGTTATTATAAACAAGTTTTTCATAAACAGACTCACCACAATTATTATTTTTATAATAAACATTCACAGAATACGCACTTATTTTTCTAAAAAGTTCTCTGTTTCTTATTCCGTCACGTAACTGTTTTTCAATTTTTTTAGCCTCATCGCTTTTAGGAACAAAGATAGATTTAGTTTCATCTTTAATAATTTTAAACTTAGTTGATAAAGTTTTATAATAAAACCTTGCCATTGGACATTCATTTAAAAATGTAAGAATATTTTCTTTATCTAAACCTTCATTCACGATGCTGTGCAATTCATCAAAATAAACAGTCAGCGCTTCAGGAGAAGAAATATCATCATACTTTTTTATAATTTGTTCTGTTATTGTTTTTTCTCTTATACGTAAAGTTCCTTTATCTCCAGTAAAACTAAACACATATACAATACTTTCTTCAGCACTGTATTTTCCCTCTCTATTACAACGCCCTGCTGCCTGCACAATACTATCCAACGCATCCATTTGCCTGTATACAGCCGGAAAATCTACATCTACTCCAGCTTCAATTAAACTAGTTGAAATTACACGGCATATTTCACCTTTTTTTAATCTTTCTCGAATTTCATCTAAAATAGTTTTTCTATGAGTAGGATACATATTTGTTGATAAATGATATGTACCGGCTTCATCAGCTAATAAATTAAAAACCTCCTGCGCTTTACGTTTTGTACCAACTATACACAAAACCTGCTTATGCTCTTTTAACCTTGTCACTAATTCACTTTCTGTTTTATTGACTAAAACTTTAATAGTTGTTCGTTTAAGCATATCATAATAATATTTAGGGTTATCAATAATTTCTAAAGGTGGTTTTTCCAAAAATTTATTTAATGAAGGCTGAGTTGCCGTACATAGTACAACGCAACAATTATAATGTTCCGTTAATTCTTTTATAATCTCCGTACACGGCAGTAAATATTGAATCGGTAGCATCTGTGCCTCATCAAATATAATAATACTGTTGGCAATATTATGCAGTTTACGGCATTTTGATGGTTTATTAGAAAACAACGATTCAAAAAATTGTACGTTCGTTGTTACTATAAGTGGAGCATCCCAATTTTCTGTTGCAAGTTTTTTACGATTACTCCCATCAGTATCATCATATTCCACATTCATATGATGTTCTACAACATTATCATTGCCTACAATTTTTTTAAATACGCCTGCATTTTGTTCAATGATAGATGTATACGGAATAACATATATAATGCGTTTTCGTCCAGTTAACACTGCCCTATTAAGAGCAAATGACAAAGAAGCCAAGGTTTTGCCTCCGCCAGTTGGAATTGTTAAAGTATATAAATTTTCATTTTTACGCGTTCCATCACTACCTGTATCCTGGCACTGCTTTAATAAATCGCAACGCATTTTATTTATATCATTTTTAGGCGGAAAAAATTCAGCAGTATGCTTATCAACTTTTTCCTTCATTTCTTTAAGATCAGCAAAACCACTTCTTGTAACATTATTTTGCATCATAAATGTTTCTGTATCAAGATAATCTGCATCAACAAGGCATGAATATAACATTCTTACATAAAACATCTGTGAAAAAGCAGATGTTAATGTAGTCATAATATTCGGCACTAAATTAAATTTAATTTCAGGTGTAAATTGTTTATAAGCACTAAAATCTGGCAATTTACTATTTTGGATACGGTAAAAAAAGCTCCCTTTTTCTAATGTATTAATATTGCTGCCTATATCAGGCAATCCACCATGATGCCCTGCTATACACATTCCTAAAAGAAAAAAAGTAGAATTTTTAGATAAAAGAGCGCAATCAAAAAAAACCTTACTTCCTGCGCCAGTATGGTCAACACTGCCCTTTATTCCTCCAAACTCTAAATAATTTTGAAATTCGTTGCTATATTTTCCTATATCATGATACATTCCTAAAAGCTCACCATAAACCGGTTCCGTAAACATAGCTGAAAATTTTTTCGCATAGGCCGCTGTTCCTTCAGCATGTTCACTAATAGTTTGCTCTAAATGCTTTTCTTCATCGCGGTGTGCCAAATATTCCATAAAACACCTCCAATACTAATATATTATTCTATTCAACATAAATAATATTTTTACCTGCATTTTATTTAAGTAAAGAAAACGCCAGATACGATTAAAACGTATCTGGCGTTTTTACTATTTAACTACTACCATATCCTCACTTAACATCGGCTTTTTATTGCCGCGGAGGTCGTATTTATAAAGATCAAGGCGTTCTATGTCTGCTTTTTCGGCAGGCAGGTTTAAGTTGTATTGCTGGTTTAAGGTGTTTATTAAATCAACGGCTTTCATGCTGCCGTTGGGTGTTATGCGGCAGCTAAAATGCAGCACCAGTTCGCCGCCGTTTTGCTGAGCCTCAAGGTACGGTATAAAAAACTTAACGTCAATTTCTTTTACCTTGGTTTTAGCTTTAGGCGCTGTTTTGGCATAAACTATGCTTTCGGCTTCGTTAAACAGCTTTACTGCTTCATCTACCGGCTTATCATACGGCAGTGTCACTCTGTAATCTGCTCCGCCCGCTTCAGACATCAGCGCAGGTGCGTTAGTTGCCGTTACATCTGCCGCCAAAATGCGGATTCCGCGCGGCAGTGCTTTTTGCATTTTTGTTACTGCTTCTTCTGCCGTCATTGGTTCTGCCAGTTCAATTTCACAAAATTCCGCATAGCTTACCACGCCTACACCGAGCGCAGATGCCAGCGAAAATTTTAAGTGCGGGTTAAAGCCTTCGCTGTACGCGGCAGGCAGCTTTGCCCTGCGGATAGCACGTTCAATAGTGCGCACATATTCGAGATGAGAGATAAATCTTATGCTTTTATCTTTGGTTATTTTTAATCTGAGTTTCATTTTATTTAACCTTCCACTTTAACTTCTACGCCAAGTTTCTGGCATACACCGCAGCCGGTGCAGCTTCCGCGGCGGCAGTCATGCGTAAGTTCACCGCGCTGCGCTTTTTTATATTCGTTGCGCAAAAATGCACGCGATACCGCAGGCTGAATATGTTCCCACGGAAATACTTCATTTTCTCCGCGTTCACGGGCAATATAAAAGTCTTTATCAAGCCCGCAGTCAGCCAATGCTTCAAGCCAGCGATTATAATCGAACTGTTCGCTCCAGCCGTCAAACTTGGCGCCGCGCTGCCATGCAAGATAAAGCGCCTTTCCCAAACGTCTGTCGCCGCGTGCAAAAACCGCTTCCATAATGCTGGTTTCCGGGTCATGATACTGGAAAGTAATATTTTTTACCTTCAAAGCATCTTTTAACAAATACTGTTTGCGGCGCAATTCATCCATGCTGTTCTGCGCGCTCCACTGAAACGGAGTATACGGTTTGGGCACAAAACTGCTGGCGCTTACGGTTACTTTGCAGCCGCCTTTACCGGTAATTTCGCGGTATTTATACTGCACTTTTTTGGCTAAATCCGCAATAGCAAGTACGTCTTCGTCCGTTTCGCCGGGCAGACCTATCATAAAGTACAGTTTTACGCTGCTCCAGCCGGATTTAAAGGCGGCACTGACAGCGTTCATCAAATCTTCTTCCGTTACGCCTTTGTTGATAACGTCACGCATGCGCTGGCTGCCTGCTTCCGGAGCAAAGGTGAGCCCGCTCTTGCGTACTGCCTGCACTTCTTTGGCAAGGTCAACGGAAAAGCTGTCGATACGCAAAGAAGGCAACGATACACTGACACGCTCGTCTTTAAATTCTTCTATCATGTCGTGTATCATCGGCGCAAGGCAGGTGTAATCTGCCGTGCTTAAAGATACCAGTGAAATTTCGTTGTAGCCGGTGTTATCCACTAATTTGCGTGCCAAGGCTTTTAATACTTCCGGATGGCGTTCGCGCACCGGACGGTACACCATGCCTGCATGACAGAAACGGCAGCCGCGTGTACAGCCGCGGAATACTTCAAGCATGATGCGGTCATGCACAATTTCACCAAAAGGCACAACAGGCGCAGTGGGAAAATCTACATCATTCAAATTGGCAATAACGCGTTTTTCAATAGTTTTGGGCGCGCCTTCATAAACGGGTGCAACTTCTTTAACAGTATTATCGCTGTTATATTCCACTTTATAAAAACACGGCACATAAATTCCCTTAATAGCTGCGGCACGCTTCAAAAATTCCTGTCGACCACCGGGTTTGCCGGCTTTTTTCCATTCACGGTAAGCATTTAACAGCTCAACCAAAACTTCTTCGCCCTCGCCAATAACAGCAATGTCAAAAATATCGGCAAGCGGTTCCGGGTTATAAACGCACGGGCCGCCAACCACCACAAACGGGTCATTTTCGCCGCGTTCTCCGGCAAGCACAGGAACTTTGCCCAAATCGAGCATGTTTAAAATATTGGTGTAAGATAATTCATACTGTAAAGTAAACCCAACAAAATCAAAATCGCGCAGTACTTTATCAGTTTCCAAACTGCGCAGCGGTATATCATGCTCACGCATTTTGGCTTCCATGTCAGTCCATGGCGCGCATACACGTTCTGCCGCCAGTCCCTGCTCTTTATTTACAATATGATATAAAATTTTAAAGCCCAAATAGCTCATGCCAATTTCATACACATCCGGAAAAGCCAGGGCAATGCTTACCTCGGTTTCTTCCGGAGTTTTAACAATGCTGCCGAATTCATCGCCGGTATAGCGTGCAGGTTTGGCAACACTGCTTAAAATATCTATCGTTAAATCCTTATTCACGTTGTTCCTCCTCAAAATTGCAGCTGCTGCTTGCGCAGGCGTATGTTAAGCAATAAGCCTACCAAAAACATATTCGTTGTCAGCGAACTTACGCCGTAGCTTAAAAACGGCAGCGGTATGCCGGTAACAGGCATAATACCGGCCGTCATGCCGATATTGACAAACATATGGAAGGTAAACATAAATGTTATACCTACCGCCAGAAGCGTACCAAAATCGTCTTCGGCATTAAGCGCAATAGTAAGCCCGCGCCAGATAATAATGCCATAAAGTAAAAGTATTACCGTTACGCCGATAAAACCAAACTCCTCACCTGCTACAGCAAAAACAAAGTCCGTATGGTTTTCCGGCAAAAAGTTTAACTGGCTCTGCGTACCGGCAAACCAGCCTTTGCCTGTCAGCAAACCGCTGCCGATGGCAATTTTAGATTGTATTACATGATAACCGGCACCAAATGGGTCAAGCTCAGGGTCCAAAAATACGCGGATGCGGTTTTTCTGATACTCCTTTAAAATCAGCCAGAACACCGGCATCAGCACCACAAAAGCGCCGCTCAGCATTGCCAGCCAGCGCATTTTAAAACCGCTCATAATCAGCATGCCAAGGGCTATAACTGCAAACACCAGTGCCGTACCTAAATCCGGCTGGCGCATTACCAGTATAAACGGCACAAACACATAAGCTATTGCCGGCAGATAATCCGAAAAATCGGTATATAACTCTGCCCTTTTCGCCAAAAATGCAGCAAGGCAGACAATAATTATTGCCTTGGCAAATTCCGAAGGCTGTATCGTTACAGGACCTATCTGAATCCACCTTTGCGCGCCAAGCTGAGAATGTCCTACAAACATTACCGCAAGCAGCAATAACAAGTTAAAAATGTACAGCGGCTTGGCTATCTGCTGTAAAAGCCGGTAATCAAAACGCAGGCAGACAATTACCAAAAGTACGTTTATAGCAACAAAAATGCTTTGGCGCTGCACATGCCACGCTTTGCCCGTGGCAACAGCATAAGAATGCGTCGCACTAGAAATCAGCATCAGCCCAATGCCAATAAGGGCAAAAACTGCCCCTACCAGCCACCAGTCTATATTACGCAAATATCTCTGCATACTGCCTCCGTTACTTGGCAGGCTGGGCTGTATTTACAAACCCTTTCTGCCTGAACCATTCTTCAAAAACCTTATAAACAATCGGTCCGGCAGCAGATGTACCGAAACCGCCCTGTTCTACAATACAAGCTACAACAATTTCCGGGTTATCAGAAGGCCCATAGGCTACAAAAAGCCCGTGGTCACGCCCATGCGGATTTTCTGCAGTACCTGTTTTGGCTGCAATCTGCCGCGGCAGGCTGGCAAAATATGACGCCGTACCGCCTTCTTCAGCTACGCCTTCCAAAGCCTTTTGAATAAGCCGCAGCGTGTGCATGGATATGCCGATATTCCTTGCCGGAGCGTGTTCTACCTTTTGAAAAACGCTGCCATCATTATTTAACAAATTTTCTACAAGATACGGCGGATGATACACGCCGTCAGCAGCAACACAGCTCATCAGCATAGCAAGCTGCATAGGTGTCGCCAGGTTTATGCCCTGCCCGATTGCCGCATTGAAAGTATCGCCAAGCATCCAGCTTTCGCCCGGGAAAATCTTCTTTTTATTCTCAGGAGTAGGCAAAAGCCCGCTTAATTCGCCTTCAAGTTCTATGCCTGTCGGTGAACCGATACCAAATTTTTGGGCAAAAGTTACTATATTTTCAATACCAAGGCGGTTGCCCATCTCATAAAAGTATACGTTATCCGATTTTCTAAGCGCTTCATGGAAATCAATCCAGCCAAGTGCTTCACCGCCGGCATTGCCCATTGGTACAAGCCAATGCTTGCCGCTGTCGAAAATCTTTTCTTCCGGTGTTACCTTGCCAAGTTCCAAAGCGGCTGCGCCTGTAACAATTTTAAACGGCGAACCCGGCGGATATTCACCGCCAATAACTTTATTGCCCATTGGATAGTTAGGGTCATTATTAATTACATTCCAGTCTTTTTCGCTGATGCCGTTTACAAACAGATTAGGGTCAAAGGCAGGACGGCTTACCATTGCACGCACTGCGCCTGTTTTCGGGTCCAGCGCAACTATGGCCGCCGCACGTGCGTTAGGCGCCAAACCGGATGAACGCAAATACGCCAGATGTTCATCCACAGCTTTTTCCATTACCTGCTGCAAATCTTTATCTATCGTCAGTTGCAAACTTTTGCCCGGTACAGGGTCAATCTGGCCAAGCTGCTTAACCACATTGCCGCTAACATCAACTTCCTCATCATAACTGCCGTCTTGTCCGCGTATATATTTATCGTAGGTTTTTTCAAGACCAAACTTGCCTACCACGCTTCCAACCGGCATATCTTTATAAGAGCCCTGTGTAATATCATATTGGCTTACTTCGCCAACGTAACCAATTGCATGTACTGCAAGTTCTTTAAACAAATAATTGCGTACAGGCTGAATTTCAATCATTACACCGGGCAGTTCATTTTTCTTTTCCTCAAGTTTGGTCAGCATTTCCGGCGTAATATTGGTTTTTAAGCGCGTAGGTTCATAGCTGTTGCTGTTTTCTTCCAGCTTTTTGCGCATTTCAGCCACCGGCATTTCAATAATTTCCGATAACGCACGCAAAATTTCTTCATCATACGGATTGTTCTGCCGGCGCAGAGCCACTACGTAACCTGGAAGATTATTAACAAGTTCCACGCCGTCCCTGTCATAAAAAATACCGCGCGGCGCTGTTACTTTAGTACGGCGCAAACGGTTTCCGTCTGCCTGCTCTCCATAAAAATCACCCTTAAAAAGCTGCAAATAGGCCATGCGTCCCAAAAGCACAAGTAAAATGCACACAGCGGCAATCAACATGGCTTCTAACCTGTTTGCATATCTTTTGTTCAGCATTGCCAATACTCCTTTTAAACAAACCTATCTGTCTTTATGCCACCGCTCTATTAACCAGCATAATTTATATACAGGCACAACAAATACAATATTTCCCAGGCAATATGCCAGGCTCTCCTGTAAATAGCCAAGTAAAAAGCTGCCGTCGGCAACGGGCGTTAAAAAAAGTGCCACAAAGAAAAACAGCACGCGAATGCCTGCTGTTATCACAAATGCCGCAGTTATATGGTAAGCAAAATGTTCTTTAAAAACCTGCTCTTTAATATAACCGGTTACAAACCCAACCGCACTGCGGGTTATTGTATGAAAACCAAACACGGCACCGTTTAACAAATCATATACAAGCCCTGCTGCACCGCCAATAGCTGTGCCTGTTTGGGCACCGTAAACCATTGCCATTGCATATACATAAAGCAGCACTAAATCAAACTTAAACCATTCAGGCTGCTCTACCGTAACCTGCAAAGCAAAAAATATCAGGTAAACAATTAAAAAAATCAGCCTTTTCATTTTGCATTACCGTCCTGCTGATGCCAGATAACAACAAACACTTCTTCAATGCCGTTTCTTACAGCAGCAGGTTCTACAGTGGCATTGCGCAAAAGCCCTGCCGCATCAAGACTGCTGTCTTTAACTGTGCCAATAACAATCCCCGCAGGATGATTTTGGCTGTACCCACTGGTTACTACAACATCGCCGGGCAATACATCTGCTTCACGCTGCAAATGTTCCATTAACAAAGGTACGTTATCGCCGCCGCGGCCAGTTACAATGCCTACTGCACGCGAATTGGCACGCAAAATACGCGCGCCGACATTACAGCGCGTACTCGTTACCAGCGTAACCCTTGCAGAAGAAGGATATGCTTCATTTACAAGACCTACAAGCCCTTGTACCGTTACAACTGCCATATCCTGCTGCACACCGTCATCCGTACCTTTATCAATATACAGGCTGTCGCGCAAATCTCCCGGGGCGCGGCCCAAAACTTTTGCAACCGCCAACCGCTGCTCCGGATGCGAATTTTTATAATTCAACATCTCGCGCAAACGCTGGTTTTCTGCATAAATTTCTGCCATGGCAAGATTTGCGTAACGCAGTTCGTTAATTTCGTTTTGTAATGTTTCGTTTTCCTGCTGCAATGTTTTAACTGTGGTCATTGCATCTCCGGTATCATTTACCCAACCGCCTACAGCATTGCTTGCTGCTGCAAACGGAGTTATAACAGCAGTTACAACCCTGTTGGTTACCGGAAACCGCAGCGGGTCATGCAATGCCATCGCAAACAGCGTCAGCAGCACTGCCACAGCTAATCCAATGCTCAAATACTTCTTGTTCACACGTTATTCCTTCAGTCCGTGGTATTAGATGCCATAAAACCTTTTTTGTAAACATCAACATTTTCAACGGCAAGGCCGGTGCCTAACGCAACACAGCTAAGCGCGTCATCGGATACATAAACCGGCATGCCTGTATCCCTGCTCATAATACGGTCAAGGTTGCGCAAAAGCGAGCTGCCGCCCGTCATAACAACGCCCCTGTCCATAATATCGGCAGCAAGTTCAGGCGGAGTACGCTCCAAGGTATTTCTTACAGCATCCAAAATATTGGTTACAGGCTCATCCAAAGCTTCACAAACATGGTTGCTGTTAATTGTAATATTCTTTGGCAAACCGCTCAGCAAATCGCGTCCGCGGATTTCCATTTCTTCCGGGTTTTCCAAAGGCATAGCAGTGCCGATATTAATTTTTACTTCTTCGGCTGTACGCTCACCAATCAGCAAATTGAAAGATTTGCGTATATAACGCACAATAGCATCATCCATAGCATCGCCGCCGGTGCGGATGGATTTACTTACAACTATGCCGCCCAAAGAGATTACAGCCACTTCACAAGTACCGCCGCCAATATCAACAACCATGCTGCCAGTTGCTTCCTGCACTGGCAAACCGGCACCGATAGCAGCAGCCATAGGTTCTTCGATAAGATATGCTTCACGTGCGCCTGCCTGTACGGTAGCATCAATAACGGCGCGTTTTTCAACTTCGGTAACACCGGAAGGCACACCAACAACAATACGCGGGCGCACCAGTGAATTTTTGCCGATAGCCTTTTTTATAAAGAACTTCAGCATCGACTGAGTAATATCAAAATCGGCAATAACGCCGTCTTTCATCGGACGGATAGCAATAATATGCCCGGGAGTGCGGCCAATCATCTGCTTAGCTTCTGCGCCTATTGCCAATACCTCATTATTAGCTTTATCAACAGCAACTACGGAAGGCTCTCGAATAATAATCCCCTTCCCTTTTACATGAACCAACGTATTCGCGGTTCCCAGATCAATGCCCATATCATGCGAAAATTTATTAAACAAACCAAACATTATTTACACCTCATTCATCCAAATAACCGTTTTCTCGAAAACTAAAATACCTGCCGTCACCAATAATAATATGATCCAGAAGCGGAATACCCATTACCGTGCCGGTTGCCATTAATGCCTGGGTCAGTTTGCGGTCTTCCATACTCGGCGCCGGATCACCCGAAGGATGATTATGCGCCGCAAGCACGCATGCTGCACGATGCAGCATAGCAGGCGCAAACACCTCGCGCGGATGCACTACAGAAGAATTCAACGAACCTTCCGATACTTTCTGGCATTTTATCAGCTGGTTTTTGCTGTCCAAAAGCATTACAACAAACTTTTCCTGCTGTTCATACCGCATACGTGGCATTAAATAGCTTACACAAACCTCCGGTGATGAAAACTTCTGCTTTTTCTGAGGTTCAGCACCGGCTACACGCCTGCCCAGTTCCACAGCCGCCAAAATAGTAGCAGCTTTCGCCGGGCCAAGCCCTTTTATTTTAGATAGGTCGGCCACACTGCGCGCCTGCGCAATGTTACTGTAAAAACCACCGTTTTCCGTCAGTTCACGAGCAATATCAAGCGCAGAACGTTCAGTTGTACCCGTCCTGATTAAAATCGCTAATAATTCCGAATTACTTAACACATCCGGGCCATGTTCAATCAGCTTTTCACGCGGCCTGTCATCAGCCGGCAAAAGCTTCATCTTGTTGTGGCTCAAATAAAAATCACCCTCTCAACAAACAGTATCCTGCTGCGAATAAAAATACGCAGCCTGTTTATAGATACTCCAATTTATTATATCAAATTTTTACGTGTCTGTGTATACATTGCTGAGCTTCTGCAAAAAATTTCACAAATAAAACTTTATATAAGAAAAACTGCCTGCGTATTAACACAGGCAGTTAAAATTAATCTTTTATTTTTCTTTCAAAATCAAGTTCAAACCATCTGCGGCGGTATCCCGGCAGCTTTTTCCATCCATCAACGGCAAGCGTTAAAACCGCTTTTTCTACCAAATCACGGTATTTTTTGCTAACCTCTTCAGGTCCGTCATAACTAAAGCCGCTTACTTTAAAACGCTCAGATTGATAAATAATCTCGCCTTTATCGGTAACAGCCTGAAATCTGTTGCGTGTGTTGCCAAACAATGACCACGGGCTGTCAACTTCAACAAGTTCCAAACGGCAATGCTCAACCGGTTCCGGTTTAGGTTCAGGCTGTTTTGCAGGCTCTGTGCCAACAACGGCCTGCGCCTGTCCGTCATGCTGTACTTTTTTCCCGCATTTGCTGCAAAAAACAGAATCATCCGGCAGTTCGTGTCCACAATATCTGCAATACATTACTTACACCTCTTTATTTTTTAGCTGCTTTGTCTGCTTTAGTAGCATCTTCTTTGGCTTCCTGTTCAGCAACCAGTTCCTTGGCAATTTTTTCGTCCTTATCAAGTTCCTCAACAGTTTTATCCAAAATTTCCGCTTCTGCTTCTCTTAATTTTCTTTCATTATTTACAATTACACCTTCTTTAACAAGCATATTAAAGTCAGCCAGTTCTTCCGGTACGTTTACGCGGTTCGGCATTTTTTCAGCCAATGCGTCCATAACCTCTTTTGAGGCCTTAAAATAAATACGCACATTAGCTTCGCTGCCGTCATCAAATCTTCTGCGCCAGGCCAAAGTCCACAAAGTACGTGCATCCAGCGCAGAATTTAATCTGTAAGAATAACGGAATTTTACTGTACGCATCAGTTTAGGCTGATAGCTGAATATAGCAGCAATCTCACGGTACGGAATTTCAAAAACCTTGGTTTTACCCCAAATTGTATGTTTAACTATTTTTAAATATTTGCGTTCTACGCTTACATCATAAGTTGGTTTGCAGCGCAAAAGCAAAATCCAAACAAGCATTGCATAAAAGAAAATAGGTACAGGTTCAAGCACATTAAGGTACACATAACGTAAAATAGATACAATGAACATAACAAAGCATGCTATGCCTACTACAGTATACGTAATAACATATTTTTTACTGCGCTTTGTTGTATCAACAGCTAAACTCATTAAATAGCCTCCTAAAAATAAATATATTAACGTCAATATTATACAGCAAAAAAGGATGGGAAACAAGTTCCCATCCTCATATCATTTAAAATTTTAAGTTGGATTAGTTTGAGAAAATTAAATATTAAACTGCTGCATCTTCATGCAGTTTGGCAATCTGTTCATCAGTGTAGCCAAATTCTTTCAATACTTCGTCAGTATGCTGTCCGAGAACCGGAGCCGGTTTTTCTACACTGCACGGAGTTTCGGAGAATTTAATAGGTACACCGGGGATTTTCATCTTGCCGGCAGTCGGATGTTCAACTTCAACAATCATTTCACGGAAGTTAACCTGCGGATCGGTTACAACTTTATCAATGGTATTGATAGGTGCGCACGGAATTGCAGCAGCTTCCAGTTTTTCCAACCAGTGGTCAATGGTATCAGTTACGAAAATTGCATCCAAAATTTCTTTCAGAGCAGGTTCGTTATTGGTTCTGTCAGCATTGGTAATAAAACGCGGATCTTCAATGAGATCAGGTCTATTGATTAAATCACAGAGCTTTTTCCAAAGTCTGTCGTTGCCTGCGCCAACAATTAACAGGCCATCGCTTGCAGTAAAGGACTCGAACGGAGTGATGGAAGGATGACGGTTTCCAAGCGGAGTCGGGTTTACACCGTTTACAAAATAACGGCTTACTGCGTTTTCAAGGATAGCTACCTGGCAGTCAAGCATGGATACATCAATTTCCTGGCCGATGCCGCTTACTTCGCGTTTGTACAAAGCGGTGGTAATACCTGTTGCAAGGAAGATGCCTGCAATAATATCACCTACGGAAGCACCTACACGGCAGAAAGTATCTTTATCCGGACCGGTAATGCTCATAATACCGCCCATAGCCTGTACAACTACGTCATAAGCAGGTTTCATGGTATAAGGGCCGGTCTGGCCAAAGCCGGAGCAGGATGCATAAATAATTTTCGGGTTGATTTCTTTCAATACGGAATAATCAAGACCGAATTTTTTCATCGTGCCGGGTTTAAAGTTTTCAACGACAACGTCAGCTTTTTTAACCATTTCTTTAAAAACAGCTTTAGCTTCATCAGACTTAAAGTTCATGGTCATGGAACGTTTGTTACGGTTCAAGCTCATGAAATACGCGCTTTCTTTCCCGATAAAAGGTCCGTAAGCACGGCTGTCGTCACCAATTTTCGGCTGCTCGATGTGAATTACGTTTGCACCCATATCAGCAAGCATCATAGCAGCATAAGGGCCGGACAATACACGAGTGAGGTCCAGAACAACTACATTTTCCAACGGTTTCATTATCATTTTCCTCCTGTTTGTAAAAAACTCTCTGATTAAAGCAATACATCCAGATTTCTCCTTATTTATTGCCCATCAGCCAAACAATATTTATTCTGTGAGAGCCGCACAGATAAAATATTAACATATTTATATTATCAAAGTATTATTAAAAATGCAAATTTTTTAAGTAAATTTACGATAAAAATAATGCAGGTACGGACAAGCCGTACCTGCATAAAATCCGTAATCTAATTTCTAATTAATTAGAAACCAAGAATGCCGAAGAATACATAGCATACGATACCGGAAACGATGGACATGGAGAGACCCCAAATCAAAAGTTTACGGAACAGAACGCCTTTATCTTCTTCTTCACCTGCAGATGCAATGCACAGTGCGCCCAAAGTGGAAAGCGGAGAAGTATCTACCAAGTGAGAGCCAACATCGATTGCGGAAATAATAGCAATCGGGTCGCCGCCAGTCAATTCTACCAGACCAGGGGTCATCGGCAGGAACATCGGCATTACTACGCCAGAGCTGGAGGAGTATGCAGAAATTACAGCCGGTACAAATGCAGTCCAGAAGCAAATGGTGGTCGGGCCAGCTACGGAAGCCATGATTTCAACAAGGAAGTTCAAGCCGCCAGCTTTATCCATTACATCGATAAGTACGGATACGCCGCAAACCATCATGATTACGGACCAAGGCATTACTTTAACAGCAGCTTTGGAATCGCCATAACCGGTAAGCATAAGTACGATAGAAAGTACGAAGGATACGGAGCCTACGTTAGAAAGCATGTTCAGAATCGGTTTCGGGAACACACCTTTCATGCCAGGCAGGCCAGGGAATACTACCAAGAAAATAAGGATTGCTACCATGAGCAAAGTGGTTTTCTGAGCAGCATTGAACGGTTCCGGTTTCGGAGCCAGTTCGTCAATATCCAGAGCAGCGCCTTTCTGTTCTCTGATCCATTTCAAACCGCCCATTACAAAGAAGCCGCCGATGTTAACGAAGCCTTGTGCAAGTTCGGAGTTGAAGTGAATTTTCCATGCCAGAGTGGAAAGGTAGTCAGCAGGGATACCAAGTTCCGGTGCGCATTTTGCGATGATGCCGTTGGAGATGATACCGGTAGGAGCAAACGGAGAGAATGCAGCACCGTTAGCAGCACCTACAACAAGCAGGGTCATCAGGAATGCCGGCATTTTTACTTTGGAAGCAATTGCCATGGATACCGGAGCCATCAGAGCGCAGCCAGCAATGTTGCCAGGGCCGATGGTGGTAACAAAAGTTGTAAGAACGTAAATAATCAAAGGAACAAGTGCGGTGTTGCCTTTGCAAGCACGTACGGAATAAGCAGTCAGTTTTTCCATAGTGCCGTTGGTCTGAGCCATACCAAAAAGGAAGGTTACGCCTACCAGAATCATGAACAGGCTCAGCGGGAAAGCATTCATAATTTTTGCAGCGGAAATATCAGAGAAGATACCGCCAACAATGATACCGAATGCAATACCGAGGAAACCTACGTTGAGATCTTCGTTAACGCAGGAAATACCTACCAGAATAACCAATGCGAGAATAGACATTAATGCAGGAAGTGAAATATCCATTATTGGTCCCTCCTATTTCTAGAGTTAAAATAGCTGGGGCTGGAAATCGGATTATTTCACTTTGCGGAAATACCATTCATTAGTTCGGACTATTTTAGAGATTGTGTCAAGAAATAGCCAAATAGTTAATCTTGTACTTTATTACAGGCCAAGAACACCGAAGAATACGAAGCATACGATACCGGAAACGATGGACATGGAAAGACCCCAAATCAAAAGTTTACGGAACAGAATGCCTTTATCCTCATATTCAGGTGCAGCTGCAATGCACAGTGCGCCCAAAGTGGAAAGCGGAGAAGTATCTACCAAGTGGGAGCCTACGTTGATAGCAGAGATGATGGAGATTGCATCGCCACCAGTCAGTTCTACCAAACCAGGAGTCATCGGCAGGAACATCGGCATGATTACGCCAGAGGAGCTGGAGTATGCCGAAAGAATAGCCGGTACGAAGGATGCCCAGAAGCAGATAGTAGTCGGGCCGGCAACAGAGGACATGATTTCAACAAGGAAGTTCAAGCCGCCGGATTTATCCATAACGTCGATCAATACGGATACACCGCAAACCATCATGATTACGGACCAAGGCATTACTTTAACAGCAGCTTTGGAATCGCCGTAACCGGTGAGCATAAGCACAATAGAAAGTACGAAGGAAATAGAACCTACGTTAGAAAGCATATTGGTAAGCATTTTCGGCAAAGTGCCTTTAATACCAGGCAGGCCAGGAACAACTACCAAAAGAACAAGCAGAGCAACCATCAACAAAGTAGTGGTTTGTGCTGCATTGAACGGTTCCGGTTTCGGAGCCAATTCATCGATGTCAAGAGAAGCACCTTTTTGTTCTTTCAGCCATTTAGCGCCGCCCATTACCATAAAGCCTACAACCGTTACGAAACCTTGTGCAAGGGTGGATTTGAAGTATACCATCCATGCAATATAGTCGAGCTGGTCAGCAGGAATTCCGAGATCAGGTGCAACTTTAGCGATGATGCCGTTGGAGATGATGCCGGTCGGTGCAAACGGAGAGAATGCAGCGGCGTTGCAGGCACCTACAACAAGCAGGGTCATCAGGAATGCAGGCATTCTAACTTTGCCTGCGATTGCCATTGCAACCGGAGCCATCAAGGCGCAGCCGGCAATGTTGCCAGGTCCGATGGTGGTCAAGAAATCGGAAAGAATAAAGATAATAATAGGAATTAAAGCAGTGTTGCCTTTGCATACACGAATGGAATAAGCAGTGAGTTTTTCCATGGTGCCGTTGGTCTGAGCCATACCAAAAAGGAAGGTTACGCCAACAAGTATCATAAACAGGCTCAGCGGGAACGCATTCATAATTTTAGTAGCTGCAGTGTCGCCGAAGATGCCGCCTACGATAATGCCGAAAGCTATACCAAGGAAGCCTACGTTAAGATCCTCATTCACGCAGGAAAACCTACAAGAATAACTAATGCGAGGATGGACATTAATGCAGGAAGTGAAATATCCAATTTCGTCACTCCAATCTTCATAAATTAGCCCAGAAGAGCTAAACATAATAATGCCGTTAAGTTATTGGCTTGACGGCTTTTAGCAAAGGCTTTGGGCGGATAGCTCCGCCCAAAGCCATTGCCTGATAACAAATTTTAAATTTGTTAATAAAACTAATTAAATTATTCTTCCTCTGCCGGGAAAGATTTGTGGAGCATTTTCGTTAAACCAACGAAAAGTCCAATTACGATAAACATGGTCGGCAGAGCTACGCACATCATAATGACGGCTTTTTCAGTTGCACCCATTTTTACACCTCCAAAAAAATTCCAGTGGAATGCACGCTATTAAGTAAAGTTAAAAGTCACAGATTACATTTTTTCCAGAGCAGGAATCATTGCAAGTACAAGACCACCTGCTACTACGGATGCAACCTGACCAGCAACGTTTACACCGATAGCATGTTGGATGATGAAGTTGGTCGGGTCTTCTTTCAATGCCATTTTAGCAATTACACGGCCGGACATCGGGAATGCGGAAATGCCGCAAGCGCCGATCATCGGGTTAATCTTCTTGGTGCTGAACATGTTGAGCAGTTTAGCGAAGATTACACCGCCAACGGTATCGAATACGAATGCAACAGCGCCGAGAGCCATGATGAGAAGTACCTGGAAGTTCAGGAAACGTTCAGCAGTCATGGTACCGCCGATGGTAATACCAAGTACGAGGGTTACCAGGTTGGACAGTTCGTTCTGAGCGCAGTTGGACAGGTTGTCAACAACACCGGATTCTTTAAGAACGTTACCGAACATAAGAGCACCGATAAGAGCAACAGACAGAGGAGATACAACGCCTGCTACGATAACGATCATGATCGGGAACAAGAATTTAGTGGTGTCAGATACCGGTTCTTCGTTTTCGAAGCCCATGCGGATTTTGCGTTCGTTCTGAGTGGTAACTGCTTTAATAACAGGCGGTTGGATAACCGGAACCAAAGACATGTAGCAGTAAGCAGCTACAGACAGAGGTCCAAGCAGTTCAACTGCATAACGGCTTGCTACATAAATGGTGGTCGGGCCGTCTGCTGCACCGATGATACCGATAGAGGAAGCATGCGGGAAGGAGAAGCCAAGGAAAGTAGCGCCGATAGCAGTAGCAAAAATACCGAACTGAGCAGCTGCTGCGAACAGCATTACGGACGGACGGCGAATCAACGGAGCGAAGTCGCACATTGCGCCGATAGCAACGAAGATAAGTACAGGGAACAGTTCGTTTGCGATACCTGCATTGTACAGGGTAATCAAGAAGCCTTCAGCACCCGGTTCAGTGGATACTGCAGAAGAATGCGGAATGTTTGCAAGAATTGCACCAAAGCCAATCGGGAGAAGCAGAGCAGGTTCATAGTCGTATTTAACAGCTAAGAAAATCAGCAATGCGCCGATAAGCCACATAATAACATGAGTATAGCTAAGACCAAGAATACCCTTCAGGAGTTCTTCAAGATAAGGGTATTGTACGAGTAAAGAATCCATTCTTAAACCTCCAATATTCAATTGCTTTCCTATAAATTCATCAGATAGCAATGCCGGTAGTTACCTGCCGGCATGCTATTATAATTGAAGAATTGAAGGAAATTAGCCGATAACTGCCATGGTCTGGCCAGGTTTTACGTTTTCGTTAACGTTTACGTTGATGGATTTAACGGTGCCGTCAACAGGTGCAGCAATTTCGTTCTGCATTTTCATAGCTTCGAGCATGAGAACTACGTCGCCTTTTTTAACTGCGTCGCCTACTTTAGCAACGATTTTGCTTACTTTGCCCGGCATAGGAGCGTTCAGCGGGGTGTCGCCAGCTGCTACTACTGCAGGAGCAGGAGCTGCTGCCGGAGCGGGAGCCGGAGCGGGAGCCGGAGCAGGAGCTGCTACCGGAGCCGGAGCGGGAGCTGCTGCAACCGGAGCTGCTACAACGCCTTCTTCTGCAACTTCAACAGTGTAAGCTACACCATTAACGTTAACTTTGAATTTTCTCATTTGAAATTCCTCCATTTCACTTTTTGAAAAATTTTTTATTATCGTGCGGCAGGTATTAGTTGCCTGCCGCAGTCAAAACTAAAAATTAATAGCATTCCTGTCTTTTGTTCATCAAAGACAAGCGGCCAGTCTGAGCCCAAAGCGTACTCGGTTTTTTAATACGTACTACAGCTACGCCGCCGCCAGCATGCTGGATAGCTGCTGCCATTGCTGCAATCATTTCATCGTCATTCATAACCATGCCGATTGCACCGCTGATAGCTGCAATTACTTCGGGGGGAGTCCCGGCAGGAACGGCAGGAGCTGCAGCTACAGGAGCCGGAGCGGGAGCAGCTTTCGGAGCTTCTTTCTTTTTGCTGCTACCAAATAATCCAAAAAATCCCATTACGATTTCCCCTTTCTATGCATTAGAGCGGAATGTTACCATGTTTCTTAGCCGGACGGCTTTCGCGTTTGGATTCCAGCATCTGCAGTGCATTGATAATGGTCGGGCGGGAATCTTTCGGTTGAATTACGATATCAACCATGCCACGTTTTGCAGCCTGATACGGGGTTGCAAAGTTGTCAATGTATTCAGCGGTTTTAGCTTCAACATCAGGATCTTTACGGAAAATGATGTTAGCTGCGCCGGCAGGACCCATAACTGCGATTTCAGCAGTCGGCCATGCGATAACCTGGTCAGCGCCAAGTTCCTGAGAGCACATTGCGAGGTAAGAACCGCCGTAAGCTTTACGGGTAATCAAGGTGATTTTAGGTACGGTTGCTTCAGAGTATGCATAGAGCATCTTAGCGCCGTGACGGATGATGCCGCCATATTCTTGGTTGGTGCCCGGCAGGAAGCCCGGTACGTCAACCAGGTTCAACAGAGGAATGTTGAAAGCGTCGCAGAAGCGAATGAAGCGGGAAGATTTGTCAGATGCATTGATGTCAAGGCAACCTGCCATAACTTTCGGCTGGTTAGCAATAATACCTACGGTCTGGCCATCCATACGAGCGAAGCAGGTAATGATGTTCATTGCGTAGTATTGCTGAGATTCATAGAATTCACCGTTATCAACGATGCTCTTGATAACGTCTTTCATGTCGTAAGGAGCATTGGAGTTATCAGGAATAACGCTGTTCAGAGCTTCGTCCGTACGGGTCGGGGAGTCGCCGGTTTCAATAATCGGAGCGCCTTCCATGTTGTTGGACGGGAGGAAGCTTAAGAGATAACGGATTTGTTTAATGCAGTCTTCGTCGTTTTCAGCAGCAAAGTGAGCTACACCGGAAGTCTGGTTGTGGGTCATAGCGCCGCCCAGTTCTTCTTGGGTAACTTCTTCGCCGGTAACGGATTTAACAACTGCCGGGCCGGTAATGAACATTTTGGAAGTGTTCTTTACCATGTAGATGAAGTCGGTCAGAGCCGGGCTGTATACAGCGCCGCCTGCGGAAGGACCCATGATAGCAGAAATCTGCGGAATAACACCGGATGCAGCGGTGTTTTCAAAGAAGATTTTGCCGTAGCCGCCCAGAGCGTCAACTGCTTCCTGAATACGAGCACCGCCGGAATCGTTCAGGCCAACGCACGGAGCACCCATTTTGAGAGCAAGACGCTGAACTTTAACGATTTTGTTTGCATGCATTTCGCCGAGGGAGCCGCCTTCAACGGTGAAGTCCTGAGCGAATACATAAACCAAACGGCCGTCAACAGTGCCGTAACCGGTGGTTACACCTTCGCCCGGGAGTTCTTTTTTATCCTGACCGAAGTTGGTGCAACGATGGCTTACGAAGCGATCCAATTCAACGAAGCTACCTTCGTCAAGTAATAATGCGATTCTCTCACGAGCAGTCAGTTTACCGCTTTCATGCTGTTTAGCTACTTTCTTTTCGCCGCCAGCTGCGATAATGTGTTCGGAGAGTTTGAGCATTTTCTCAATTCTTTCTTGAGTAGACAAATCTTACACCTCCATATAATTGGGGAGAACTTATTTATACATACAGGCGGACGTAATTATAACGCCCGTCTGCGTGTATCAGAATAATTTTTTTGCTGCCTTAAGGCAACATTAATTTCCGCTTACGCAGAAATTATTTTTTTGCAGGAGCGCAGAGTTCGAGCAAAATGCCAACAGATTTCGGATGAACGAAAGCGATGTCCATTCCGCCTGCACCGCCGCGAGGTGCTTTGTCAATCATGATGCCGCCTTTTTCCTGTACGCCGGCGATAGCAGCTTCGATGTCGTCAACACGGAGAGCAATGTGCTGGATGCCCTGGCCGTTTTTAGCAATGTATTTGCCGATCGGGCCATCATTGTTTTCGGTAATATCAACAAGAAGCTCAAGCAGGGTTTCGCCGCAAGGAATGAAAACGGTTTTTACGCCCTGTTCGGGAACCGGTTCTTCACCAGTGCATTCCAGACCGAGAACTTCGGTGTAGAATTTTTTGGATACATCCAAATCTTTGCAGGCAATACCTACATGGTCAACACAAATTACTTTGAACATTTTTAATTCCTCCTTAAAGAATTATTTGGTGGTTTTATTTCAAAACTTTACCAACAATGTCATTAACTACAGAGTACGGTTCAATTTCACGTGCCTGCAGTTTTTCTACCAAGGAATCAAATTCGTTGGTAGCCACTACATTCTGATCGATATAACGGTTAACTTTGTCGTTAAGCATCGCGGTAACCTCATTTTTAATACGGGCTTTGCGGATTTTAACGATTTCGCCGCTGTCGAACAGATATTTTTGATGATCCTCAATGGAATCAACTACTGCCTCTATACCTTCACCCTTGCTGGCAATGGTCCGGTTGATCGGCGGACGCCAGCTAACATGTTCGGGATTTAATTCCAACATCATTTCAATCTCTATGTTGAGCTTGTCTGTGCCCTCACGATCTGCTTTGTTAATTGTGAACAAGTCACCGATCTCAAGTATACCTGCTTTAATAGCCTGGATATCATCACCCATGCCGGGGATTACAACAACCATGGTAGTATCAGCAGTTTTTACGATGTCAACTTCAGACTGGCCTACACCTACGGTTTCAATAATAATGATATCAAAACCAAATGCATCCATCAGTTTTACTGCATCGCCTGCTTTTTGTGATAAGCCGCCCAAGCTGCCTCTGGTAGCCATAGAACGGACAAAAATGCCTTCATCAGAAGACAGATCCAACATTCTGATACGGTCGCCAAGAATAGCGCCGCCGGAGAACGGACTAGTAGGGTCAACTGCAATAATGCCAACAGTTTTGCCGCGTTTGCGGAATTCTTTGGCAAGTTTATCGGTCAAAGTACTTTTGCCAGCACCCGGAGGTCCGGTTATACCAATGACATAAGCATTGCCGGTGTGGGGATATAAAGCCGTCATAATTTCAACGGCATTGTCATACTCGTTTTCAACGGCCGTAATTGCTTTGGCCAGTGCTAAACGGTTGTGGTTTAATACGCCTTCAACAATGTTCAAATTTCACACCGCCTTGTTGAGGTCTGATAAAAATTTATAGGTTGCAAGGCGGACAAGCCGCCTTGCAAATTTTTAAGACCTAAATTATTTTACGTTTGCGTTGATGAAGTCAACGATAGCGCTGGTCGGGGTGCCCGGAGTGAATACTTCGGCAATGCCAGCAGCTTTCAAACCAGGAATGTCAGCGTCAGGAATAACGCCGCCGCCGATAACCAGAACATCGTTCAGACCTTTTTCTTTCAAAAGTTCTACAACTTTCGGGAAAAGGGTGTTATGAGCGCCGGAGAGCAGGCTCAGAGCAACAACTTTAACGTCGTCCTGCAGAGCAGCTTCAGCGATTTGTTCCGGGGTCAGACGGATACCGGTATAAATTACTTCAAAACCAGCGTCGCGCAATGCACGAGCTACAACTTTAGCACCGCGGTCATGTCCATCAAGACCCGGTTTTGCTACTAAAACTCTGATATTAGACATTATCTACTTACCTCCCTATTATTGTTGGCTAAGTTAATTACAGTTGGGTATGAGCCTGGTATTCGCCGAATACTTTTCTCATTACGCCGCAGATTTCGCCTTCGGTTGCATAAGCTTTAACAGCGTCGAGGATCAAAGGCATCAGGTTAACGCTTTCATCAGCGCAGCCTGCTTCGAGAGCAGCAAGAGTTGCGTCAACTTTAGCCTGGTCACGGCGAGCTTTCAGAGCTGCAATTTTTTCAGCCTGCAGTTTGCCTACAGAACCGTCTACGCGGAGCAGGTTTTTCGGGGGTTCTTCTTCCTGCTGGAATTTGTTAACGCCAACGATAATACGGTTGCCTTTTTCAACGTCCATCTGCCATTTGTAAGCGGAATTCTGAATTTCTTTCTGGATGTAGCCTTTAGCGATAGCTTCCGGAGCGCCGCCGAGTTCATCAATTTTCTTGATGTATTCCCAAGCTTCAGCTTCGATTTTGTTGGTCAAAGCTTCTACATAGTAGGAACCGCCCAACGGGTCAATGGTGTCAGCCAGGCCGGATTCATAAGCAACGATCTGCTGAGTACGCAGTGCGATGGTTACGGATTCAGTAGTCGGCAGAGCCAAAGCTTCGTCTTTGGAGTTGGTGTGCAGGGACTGGGTACCACCCATTACAGCTGCTGCAGTCTGCAGAGCAACACGAACGATGTTGTTGTTCGGCTGCTGAGCGGTCAGCATGGAACCTGCGGTCTGGGTATGTACGCGGAGCATCATGGATTTAGCTTTCTTAGCGCCGAAACGTTCTTTCATAACTTTAGCCCATACACGACGGGAAGCGCGGAATTTAGCAACTTCT
>ERZ779889.1481-NODE-1481-length-23288-cov-46.869410_pt1 | contig 23288 bp, 25 predicted proteins | sample MGYA00511030_ERZ779889 | MGnify/ENA primary metagenome ERZ779889 (study PRJEB29588, sample SAMEA2160616) | human gut metagenome | biome: human gut; feature: human-associated habitat; material: faeces | place: Denmark | collected 2008/2010 ...
CACCGATGAAATCCGGAATGGACATGGCATCAATTTTGATGCCATAGACGAAAAAATGGCTCCATTTCGGAGCCACGAGCAGTCCTGCATAGGAAAATGGCTCCGATTTGGAGCCAAAACAAAAAATTTTCCGAGGGGGTTAATTTTTTGCCTTTTTCGCTGCCTACCAAGTGAGGGGATAAATATTTTTTCGAGCGACTTAATTTTCGGCCTTTCTCGTGATCTACCACTTGAGGGGAGAAAAGTCAGCAAGGGACATTGAGAAAGAATTTTTCGGCAGGACCCTAAAAATGCCCCTCTCGCATTCCTCACATTATGAGGATATGCGCCTCGACAACTGAATAGCCGTTACCGAGACAGATATGACTGTGCGACGACCTCAAAAGAGCGAGCATAGCGACGCCGCGGAGACCCCGGAGCAGGCATATAAAAACGATATCGGAAGTACGGCGCAGCATCCCCTATAAGTAATTAAATAAATAATTACTTTCTGTACCGGCTCAAAGGAAGAACCTACTTCCTATAGAAGAAGCGGCTGAAGACAGCGCGATATTTCCTTTTGAGCCAGTATATAGGCTGGCCTTTAGCCTGCCTGAAAAATTAAAAATGAAGGAGGAAATCAAAATGAAAGACAGAATCACAAGCACGATCACAAGACACATCGGAGTGATCTCCGAATCGTCACGAGGCTGGAGGCTGGAGCTGAATATGGTCAGCTGGAACGGTGCAGAGCCGAAGCTAGACATTCACGACTGGTCCCCTGATCACAGTAGGTGCACAAGTCGCGGCACCTTCACCCATGAGGAAGCACGGGTGCTAATCAAGCTGCTGAAAAAGGAGGTGTAAACATGGAGAACAAGGTATACACCCAAAACGAGCTTAAAGCCCAGAACATCATCACGATGGATTATGCACTGAACCTTGAACCGGGTGAATTCGTCGCCGTTCTCGATCTGAAGGCACAGGCGAGCAACTGTCTGCGCGTCTTCTTCACCTTTGAGGACGGCCGGAAGATCATGGCGGCAGCCCAGTGGTGGCAGAGGTACTTAGGGTTCTATGAAATCCCGGTCGGTACCCGTTTGCTGCTCCACTACAGAGAAAATTCAAGAAAGGAAGTGTATCTCGATGAAGTGGAACGAATATAACGCGGCTGTCTCAGCAAGCAACGAATCTGCCCGGTCAGATTCACATCACAGGGCTGGCCCTGAACCCCCCGAGACAGAAAACAAGAAACCGAACAGAACAAGGAACAACAAGATTACCGTTTATTTAAGTGATGCCGAGCTTTCACGGCTGAATGCGATGGTGGACAAGACCATTATGAACAGAGAGCAGTTTATCCGTAAAATGATTGAAGGAAAGACGATTACGGAAGCGCCGCCGGCACCGCTTCTCCAAACGGTACGGATGATGAAGGATGCGCAGTTCAATATCCGGAGGATCTCCGAATGTGCATTGCTTTCAAGACCCATTGATGAAGAGCTGCTGCGCAAAACACTTGAGGATATAAATACCTGTGTGCAGGAAGTTATGGCAAGATGCCTGCCGCTGGAAGAAAGGAGATCCGATACGCATGAAATCAGACCGCATAGACCTGGGCCTGACTGGGTACGATGAGCTCTTTATGAGCACAGAGGAGCGGCTCGACGCGAAAAAGCCAAAGGTGGACGAGCTTCCTCTCGACAAGCTGAAGCCGTTTAAAAATCACCCGTTCAAGGTCATGGAGGATGAAGAAATGGAACGGCTGAAAGAAAGCATCCGGGTATCGGGTGTGCTGCTCCCGGCGCTGGCAAGATCCACAGAGGACGGCTACGAGCTGATCTCCGGACACCGCCGACTGGCCGCCTGCCGCACGCTCGGTATGAGCACCATGCCGGTGATTATAAGAACGCTCACGGACGAGGAAGCCATCATCACGATGGTGGACAGCAATCTGCAAAGAGAGAACATTCTCCCCAGCGAAAAGGCGTTTGCGTACAAGATGAAAATGGAGGCACTCAGACACCAAGGAAAAACTTCTCGCCAAGTTGGCGAGAAGTGGAGTGTTTCTCAAATCAGTGAAACCGGAACCGATAGCGAACGGCAGATTCACCGTTACATTCGTCTCGCCAACCTCATTCCCGAAATTCTGAAACTGGTAGATGAGGGACGGATCGCACTGACTCCCGCGGTGGAGCTTTCCTATCTCAACAATCACGAGCAGGAAGTTCTGAGCAAAATCATGTCCTGCGATGAGCTTACACCGTCCCTTTCGCAGGCACAGCGTCTCCGCCGGCTCAGCGAGGATTATACGCTGACCGATAGTGGCATCTCGCAAATCATGTCCGAAATCAAAGGCAACCAAAAGGAATATATGAAAATCGAGGCCGAGCCGCTCAGGCGGTATTTCCCGCCCGGTACGACCGCCAAACAGATGCAGACAACCATGCTCCGCGCTATGGAATTTTACCGCAGGCACACTCAAAACCGCGCAGACAAACCGAAAGAAAGAGAGGAGCGATAACCATGAAAAAGAAACTCGAACAGAAGCAGCCCGGCAGCCGCTTTATCATCGGGCTCGGCGGCGGACACCGCGAATACAACATTATCAACGCCCGCTATATTGTGGAGGGGCGGTTTGCCGAGGCAACGCTGACGAACAAGGACAAGACCCTTTCCGATGCCATGGAGGACATTATAAGCGACGAATTTACAGATTTGACCGCGCCGAAGGAAGAACCTAAAATGAAAGCGAAACCCGTGCGTTCAACTGCCGGAAAGGAGAGTTAATTTATCATGCAGTCGAATAAAAAGCAAAAGCAAGTAACCGGCATTACCGCCTTGTATTGCCGCCTCAGCCGAGACGACAATACGGATAGGGAAAGTAACTCCATCGCCAACCAAAAGAAAATGCTCCAGGCATACGCCAGGGAAAACCACATGGGCAACACCAAGTTCTATGTGGATGACGGCTACACCGGCACAAACTTCAATCGACCGGGCTTTCAGGAGCTGCTCGATGATGTTGAAATGGGATATGTCGGCACGATCATCGTTAAGGATTGTTGTGCGATAATGGGACTAAATCAGAAAGACCTTGAAAATCAAGGGATTCTGGCTTAGTCCCTTCTTTTTTGACCTGAAAGAGGAACAATCGCTCAACAATCGGCGCACAGGATCAAAACCGGCTGGCGGTGGCTATGGAGGTACACTGCATAAGCCCTTCCCGTTGCGCTGCCCACAACGAAAGGAGTCCATCATGAAACAGGGAACTTTGGTTTATGACCACGCAACGGATCGGTACGACATTCGCTTTGACCTTGACTGCTACTACGGCGGTCTGCACTGCGGGGAATGCTTCGATGTCATGGTCAGGGGAAAGTGGAAACCCACCCGGATCGAAATGGCTGCGGACTGGTATCTGGTCGGCATCCGCACGGACGATTTGCAGGGATTGAGGGTGAGGATGTGAAGACTTTTCTCAAGGAAGTGCTGCTTCCTCTGCTGATTGCCCTTTGTCTTGCCGCATTCTTCAAGCCGGTCTATATGGCGGACGGCGTATGTGACTACTTCCTGATGTGGCTCTGTGTCGGCTTCCCATTCGGCATCCGCAGGATGTGTCTCTGGCTCGTCCCCTTCGGTTACGGCATATCCGGCACAGTAGGAATCTTCGCACTCAACATCATCATCGGCGGTCTTATCGGAGGACTCGCCCTGATTGTTGGGCTGCTGCTCGGCATCATCCATACCATCCGAGAAATCATCTGAATATCTGAAAAGCTAAGAGGGTTTGTTTCATTCTCCAATTCGGAGCATGAAGCAAACCCTCTTTTTTTGTTGCCCGAAAGCTGGAACAATCTGCCTCTTGCAGATGACGGCGGTGCGGCGAGGAAAGGAGAGAAAACAAAATGAGCTACATGACAGCCGGTAAGCTGCAAGCCTTTGAAGCCCTCATGAAGGAGGTACCCGGCCACAACCACTATGACAGCGGATGCGACGGGATCTGCCCGGAATGTCGGTCGTGCTGTTTCCATCGTCCCTACTGGAAATATCAAACCTGTGTCTTCGAGGAATGTCCTTATTCCCCGGTGAAGCTGTCAACGCTGCGCTGTCAGCCGGTGATGGCAAGGGAGGGATAACCGCATGGCAGTCTATCGCGTCAACAAAAACCGTGGCTACACGGTCATGGCAAATTACCATCTCAGGGATAAAACCCTGTCCCTCAAGGCCGTGGGGCTACTCTCCAAAATGCTGTCCTTCAACGATGGCTGGCAGTTCTCAACGAAAGGTCTTTCGGCGATCTGCAAGGAAGGCCCCGATGCTGTTCTGGCAGCTCTCAGGGAGCTTGAGGACGCAGGGTATCTCGTCCGTCATCAGTCACGGGATGAAAAAGGCCGGATGAGCAGCATGGTTTTCGAGATATACGAGAAGCCGCAGACGGGTTTGCCGGACACGGAAAAACCGCATACGGAAAAGCCGGACACGGATAATCCGTTCACGGGAAAACCGTGTACGGAAAATCCCGCACAATTAAATACTAATCAAGTAATTACCAACGAAAGAAATAACTCTCTGAGAAACTATCAATCTATCAATCTTGATGGGATGGACAGAATGGATGAACGGGAGCAATACAGGGAATTGATCCGGGATAACCTTGAGATCGACATCCGCTCTCAGGATAGGCACTATGACCTTGACCGGGTAAATGAAATTGTCGAGATCATGCTGGATGCTGTTTGCTCCACAAGACCCACCATCCGTATCAACGGAGAAGATATGCCGCAGCCGGTGGTTAAGTCACGCTTCCTCAAGCTGGACAGCGGTCACATCGACTATGTGCTCCAAGCGATGAACGATTGCCCTTCCGACATTCGGAACATCCGGGCATATCTGCTTACGGCGTTGTATAACGCTTCACTGACCATAGACAACTACTATTCAGCCCGCGTGAACTACGATTTTCACGGAAAAGGCTGATGCGTAAGCATTCTCAATCAACTTAAAGGGGGTGAGATGAAAACATGATCCACATTTTACACGGTGTCCCGCCTTAGTGACAGGATTGCCCCGCAAATCTCAGAAAGGAGGTCCCCATGCAGGATGAAGTAAATACCAAAGTCGTTGCGATTGCCATTAAGGGCGGCAGGATCACTGCGGAAGTGCTGAAAAAGGCGCTCGCCAAATTCATTGAGGAAATTGAAAAGGCCGAAAAGCAAGCCTCTCAGCCCAAGACCTACCGGGGCAAGCAGTCCATCAAGCACCTTGTCGAGCAGAACGCCGCAATCAGCAACATCGAAGTGACCGACGGAAACATCAAGTCTTTCGAGCGTACAGCGAACAAGTACGGGATCGACTACGCGCTCAAGAAAGACACCTCTGAGCAGCCGCCGCGCTATCTCGTCTTCTTCAAAGGCCGGGATGTGGATGTGATGACTCAGGCGTTCAAGGAGTTTTCCGCCAAGACGGTCAAGCAGAAAGAAAAGCAATCCCTCAAGCAGAAGCTCTCCCGCAGCAGGGAGCAGTCTAAAGCCCAGCACAAGGAGAAGGTCAAGGTTAAGACGAAGGATCGGGGCGTTGAGCTATGAAAAAGAAACTCGACATCAAAAAGCTCGTCCTTCTCAATCTCCCGTATGTGTTCGCCTTCTACTTTGTGGATAAGCTGGCGGCGGTCTTCCGGCTGGCTCCCGGTACGGAGTTTATTGACAAGCTCACCGGCGGCTTTGCCAATTTCGGCGCAGCGTTTGCCAATCCGCTCCCCAGCTTCCACCCGGTAGACCTTCTCATTGGTGTGGCAGGAGGCGCATTGCTCAAGCTGGCCGTCTACATCAAAGGCAAAAACCGCAAGAAATTCCGCCAAGGGGAGGAATACGGGTCAGCCCGTTGGGGGCGACCGGAAGACATCCGGCCTTACATGGATGACGACTTCTCCAACAATGTCATCCTCACCCAGACCGAGGGGCTGACGATGAACAGCCGACCGAAGCAGCCGAAGTACGCGAGGAATAAGAACATCCTTGTGATCGGCGGTTCCGGCTCCGGCAAGACCCGCTTCTTTGTGAAGCCCAACCTCATGCAGATGCACAGCTCCTATGTGGTTACTGATCCCAAGGGCACAGTATTGGTCGAATGCGGAAAGATGCTTGAGAAAAACGGGTATGTCATCAAGTCGCTGAATACGATCAACTTCCGTAAATCCATGCACTACAACCCGTTCGCCTACATCCGCAGCGAAAAGGACATCCTCAAACTGGTCAATACGATCATCGTCAACACGAAGGGAGATGGCGATAAGTCCGGGGAGGATTTCTGGGTCAAGGCAGAAAAGCTCTACTATACCGCCCTCATCGGCTATATCTGGTACGAAGCGCCAGAACACGAGAAAAACTTCACTACCTTGCTCGAATTGATCAACGCTTCGGAGGCCAGAGAGGATGACGAGACTTTCAAAAATCCCGTTGACCTCATGTTCGATGAACTGGAAGAGCGCGACCCTGACCACTTCGCGGTCAAGCAATACCGTAAATATAAGTTAGCCGCTGGCAAAACCGCCAAGTCGATCCTGATTAGCTGCGGCGCACGGCTCGCCCCGTTTGACATCGCGGAGCTGCGGGAGCTGATGAGTTACGACGAGATGGAGCTGGATTGCATCGGCGACCGCAAGACGGCGCTGTTCGTCATTATCTCTGATACCGACGATACCTTCAACTTTGTCGTGGCGATTATGTACTCCCAGCTTTTTAACTTGCTCTGCGACAAGGCGGATGATGTCTACAATGGGCGGCTTCCCGTCCATGTCCGCTGTCTGCTCGATGAATTTGCGAACATCGGTCAAATTCCGAAGTTCGATAAGCTGATTGCCACCATCCGAAGCCGGGAAATCTCAGCGTCCATCATCTTGCAGTCCCAGAGCCAGCTCAAGACCATCTACAAGGACGCGGCGGACACGATTGTCGGCAACTGCGACTGTACCCTCTTCCTTGGCGGCAAGGAAAAATCCACTTTGAAGGAACTCAGTGAAATCCTCGGCAAGGAGACAATCGACCTATATAACACATCAGAAACCCGTTCAACCAACAACTCATACGGCCTGAACTATCAGAAGACCGGCAAGCAGCTCATGTCGGAGGACGAAATCGCTGTCATGGACGGCGGCAAATGTATTTTGCAGCTTAGAGGCGTGAGACCTTTTCTCAGTGACAAGTACGACATTACGAAGCATCCAAAATACAAAATGCTGTCCGACTACGATAAGCGCAACGCCTTTGACATCGAGAAATACCGTTCTCACAAGCTGGTAGTCAAGCCCACCCAAACCTTCGACCTCTATGACATGGGAGAGGTTGAAGCCGAATGAAGCCCCGTCATGCACTGCGCATGGGCAATGCCCAAAGCAGAACAATGACGGGGCTTCTATTTTTTTGCCCATTTTCAATAATTCACACTCAAAAATCAAGGAGGTCACTCTATGGAATTTATCAATCAGGCGGTTACGGTCCTTCAGACGCTCGTTGTTGCCCTCGGTGCCGGTCTGGCTGTGTGGGGTGTGGTCAACCTCATGGAGGGCTACGGCAATGACAATCCCGGTGCCAAGAGCCAGGGCATCAAGCAGTTGATGGCCGGTGGCGGCGTGGTACTCATCGGCACGACCCTCATCCCCCTGCTGTCCGGTTTGTTCTGATAACCGGTTCGCGTGTCCACATGGGAGGGCGCGAAATGCCGCGCTCTCCCTTAATTTTTAATCAATTTCCAACATAAGGAGGTCATTTATGGAATTTATCAATCAGGCAGTTACCGTTTTGCAGACCCTCGTTGTCGCCCTTGGCGCTGGCCTTGCCGTGTGGGGCGTGGTCAACCTCATGGAGGGGTACGGCAATGACAATCCCGGTGCCAAGAGCCAAGGAATCAAGCAGTTGATGGCCGGTGGTGGTGTGGTACTCATCGGCACGACCCTTATCCCGCTCCTGTCTGGCCTGTTCTGATCCGGCAACCCCAGCATAACCGAAAGGTGGTGAAATATTGGGATTTATCCTTGAAAAAATCGAGGAAGCCATAAAAGAGCTTCTGATCGGCTGGATTGAAAGCAACATGACCAATATGTTCACCGATGTCAACGACAAGGTAGGGACGATAGCTGCTGAGGTAGGCAAAACGCCCTCTTCATGGGATAGCAGCATATACCAGATGATCCGGGGACTATCCGAAAATGTGATAGTCCCCATCGCTGGTATCATCATCACCTTTGTCCTGTGTTACGAGCTGATCTCCATGATCACCGAGAAAAACAACTTGCATGACATGGACACATGGATGTTCTTCAAGTGGTTCTTCAAGGCGGCTGTGGCGATCTACCTCGTTACCAATACCTTTGACATTGTGATGGCGGTCTTCGACATCGGTCAGAATGTCGTAACCGGTGCAGCCGGTGTCATAAGCGGCGACACAAATATCGACATCGAATCCACTCTTGAACAAATGCGCGCCAGCATGGAAACGATGGGCATTGGCGAACTGCTTGGCCTGTCCATAGAGACGCTGCTGATCAGCCTGTGCCTCAAGATCATGTCCATTCTCATCACGGTCATTCTCTATGGCCGTATGATTGAGATTTATTGCACCGTGAGCATCGCGCCCATTCCCATTGCGACGATGAGCAACCGCGAATGGGGCAGCATCGGCACGAACTACCTCAAAGGGCTGTTCGCGCTGGCATTCCAAGGCTTCCTCATCATGGTGTGCGTTGCGATCTATGCCGTGCTCATCAACAACATGATCATCGCAGCCAATATCCACTCGGCGCTATTCTCGGTGGCAGCTTATACGGTCATTCTTTGCTTCTCCCTGTTCAAGACAGGTTCGCTTGCAAAGTCACTATTCAATGCCCACTGAGAAAGGAGGGTCAACTTGAAGAAATACTCCGTGATCTACGCCGACCCTCCGTGGCGGTACAAGGTCTACTCAAAGAAGGGGCTTGGCCGCTCAGCGGAAAGCCATTACCCGACCATGAGCCTTGAAGACATCAAGGCTCTGCCTATTGGAGAGCTTGCAGCAAAAGACTGTGCGCTCTTCATGTGGATTACCTTCCCCTGTATGCAGGAGGCGTTCCAAGTCCTTGAAGCATGGGGATTTGAATACAAAACGACGGCTTTTGTCTGGATCAAGCAGAACCGGGTGTCCGACAGTCTCTTTTGGGGCATGGGGTACTGGACACGGGCAAACGCTGAACTCTGCATCCTTGCAACGAAAGGCCATCCCAAACGGGCAAGCCCCGGTGTGCATCAGGTCATCATGAGCCACATTGAAGAGCACTCCAAGAAACCGGAGGAAGCCCGAAACCGCATCGTCCAGCTCATGGGCGATGTCCCGCGCATCGAACTTTTCGCCCGCCAGTCCCCCGAAGGCTGGGATGTATGGGGCAATGAGGTCGAATGCAGCATCACGCTTGGAAAGGAGGTTCCCAATGGCGTTTGTACCGGTCCCGAAGGATCTGAACCGCGTCAAGACGAAGGTCATGTTCAACCTGACGAAGCGCCAGCTCATCTGCTTTGCGCTGGCTGCGGCAGCGGGTGTCCCGATCTTCTTCCTGACTAAGCCGAGCCTCGGCATCTCCACCTCGGCAATGCTGATGGTGGTCATCATGCTCCCGTTTATCTTCTTCGCTCTCTATGAGAAGGATGGGCAACCGGCTGAAAAAATCCTCGGTCATGTGATCAAGTCCATGTTTCTGAGGGATAAAGTGCGGCCATACCGCACGAACAACCTATACGCTGCGATCCAGCAGGAAATCAAAGAGAAGGAGGAATTGCAGATTGCACAGCAGCACGAAAAAGGCCGCAGAGCCTAAGCGGCTTACCAAAAACGGCAAGGTGTACGGCGATCTTCTCTCCGCTGAGGAAAAGAAGAAGCTGGTCCTGCAGAAGAAAAAGGCCAAGAAGACAAAGAAAGTCCGTCAGTCGGCGCAGCAGACTATCCCCTATGTGGAGATGTGCCGCGACGGCATCTGCAAGGTCAACAGCCGCCTCTACACAAAGACTATCCGTTTCAACGACATCAACTACCAGCTCGCCCAGAACGAGGACAAAACGGCTATCTTTGAGAACTGGTGCGACTTTTTGAACTACTTTGACAGCTCGATTTTTGTCCAGTTCTCCTTTATCAACCAGAGGACGAGCATCAGCGAGTTCAAGAAGCAGATCAACATCCCGGAGCAGGATGACGAGTTCAACGACATCCGCAGCGAGTATTCCGAGATGCTGCAAAACCAGCTCACGAAGGGCAACAACGGCCTCATCAAGCGCAAGTACATCACCTTCGGGATTGAGGCCGACTCCCTGCGCATGGCGAAGGCCAAGCTGGATCGGATTGAGACGGACATCCTCAACAATTTCAAAACCCTCGGTGTGAAGACCGAGCCGCTGTCCGGCTACGAACGGCTGAAAGTGCTCCATGATGTGTTCAACATGGACTCGAACGAGCCGTTCCGCTTCTCCTTTGACATGGTAGCCCGGACGGGACTCAGCAGCAAGGACTTCATCGCGCCCACTTCCTTCGATTTCCGCGAAGGCAAGTGCTTCAAGATGGGCAAGGCCATCGGCGCAGTGAGCTTCCTTCAAATCCTCGCGCCGGAACTCAATGACCGGATGCTGGCTGACTTCCTCGACATGGACAGCAACATCACGGTCAATCTTCATATCCGCACGATTGATCAGGCGAAAGCTATCAAGAGCATCAAGATGAAGATTACCGACCTCGACAAGATGAAAATTGAAGAGCAGAAAAAGGCCGTGAGAAGCGGATATGACATGGAAATCATCCCGTCCGACCTTGCCACCTACGGCGGTGAGGCCAAGCGCCTGTTGCAGGACCTTCAGACGCGCAACGAGAGAATGTTCCTTGTGACCATCCTCATCATGAATACCGCTGCCTCCCGCCAGAAGCTCGAAAATGCCATCTTCCAGACAGCTTCCATTGCCCAGAAATACAACTGTGCGCTCAAGCGGCTGGACTTCCAGCAGGAAGAAGGGCTGATGTCCTCTCTCCCGATTGGCCTGAATCAGATCGAGATTGAGCGCGGGCTGACCACCTCTTCGACGGCGGTGTTCGTCCCGTTCACGACGCAGGAGCTTTTTCAGAGCGGCGAGGCGCTGTATTACGGGCTGAACGCGCTCTCCAACAACATGATCATGGTTGACCGCAAGCAGCTCAAAAACCCGAACGGTCTGATCCTCGGCACCCCCGGCTCCGGCAAGAGCTTTTCGGCGAAGCGGGAAATGACCAACGCCTTCCTCATCACAGAGGATGACATCATCGTCTGCGATCCCGAGGCGGAGTATTATCCCCTTGTGCAGAAGCTCGGCGGTCAGGTCATCCGCATCTCGCCGGTGAGCACCGACTACATCAACCCGCTGGACATCAATGTGAACTACTCGGAAGAGGAAAACCCGCTGACCTTGAAGTCCGACTTCATCCTCTCCATGTGTGAGCTGATTGTGGGCGGCAAGGATGGGCTGCAACCGGTGGAAAAGACCATCATCGACCGCAGCGTCCGCAAGGTGTATCAGGACTACCTTGCCGATCCGGTCCCTGAGAAGATGCCTATTCTCGAAGACCTCTACAACATCCTGCGCAGTCAGAGTGAGCCGGAGGCACAGCGGATTGCCACTGCCCTTGAAATCTATGTGCATGGCTCGCTGAATGTCTTCAATCACCGGACGAATGTGGATGTGAATAATCGCTTCGTCTGCTATGACATCAAGCAGCTCGGAAAGCAGCTCAAAAAGCTGGGGATGCTCATTGTGCAGGATCAGGTCTGGAACCGCGTGACCATCAACCGTGCCCAGCACAAGGCGACGCGCTATTACATGGACGAGTTCCACCTTCTGCTCAAGGAAGAGCAGACAGCGGCATACAGTGTCGAGATTTGGAAGCGGTTCCGTAAATGGGGCGGCATCCCCACCGGGATCACGCAGAATGTCAAGGATTTGCTGGCTTCCCGTGAGATCGAGAACATCTTCGAGAACTCCGACTTCGTTTACCTTCTGAACCAGGCATCCGGCGACCGGCAGATTCTCTCGAAGGCGCTGAACATCTCGCCCAGCCAGCAGAACTACATCACCAATTCCAACGCCGGTGAAGGCTTGATCTTCTACGGCTCGACCATCGTCCCCTTCAAGGATGACTTCCCGAAGGACACGATGCTCTATCGTTACATGACCACCAAACCCGAAGAAACCTTGCAGAATTAAGGAGGACTACCTTTATGAAAAAGAATATGAATGAGAACTTTGAGATCACCGTTGACGAGATGACCGAGATTTTCGGCGATACGCCGGTTGAGATGAGCTTCCGCGAGGTCAAGGAAGGCATGGACAGCTTCTTCGGCCTGATGGGGCTGACCGTGGAGTTGGTCAACCTGATCCGCAAGGAGGACGAGCTGAAAAAGCACCACCGCGCTTACCTCCATGTCCGCGAGGAAATCGCCGAGTGCGCCAATGAGGCGACGGAGGTCATCGGCGGTATTCTCGACTCCATTCAGGAGAAAGAACACATCTACCGTGTGTCCGGCTCTCCTTCCGCTTTTGATATGGATGAGGAAGACGAGTATGAGGATGATTTCGTCACCATCCCCAAGGAGAAGTATGACAGCATGATTGAGGATCTGCTGACGATGGCCGAGCTGATCGACATGGTATCGGATATGCGCACCAAGGATGTCCGCGCCATTCAGGAGTTTGGCAAGTTCATCCCTGCCTATGCCGCCTATGAGCGCAATCGTCTTTCCCTGTACCGCGAAGCGGCGAAGGAGGCCGAGTCCATCATCGACCGCTGGGAGGATGAGCTGGACGATGACGAGGACTACGAGCCGGACGAGTATTTCTCCGACTGATTGCGCATCAAGTCTCGCAGAAAGGAGGGAGTCCCCATACAGCTTGATCACATTTACACCGGCGATTGTCTCGAAGTCCTCAAAACGCTGCCCGATGAAAGCGTCCATTGCTGCATCACCTCCCCGCCGTATTACGCGCTGCGTGATTACGGTGTGGACGGGCAGATCGGCAGAGAGGCAACGCCAAAGGAATACATCTCGCGCCTGACGGAAGTGTTCACCGAAGTCAGGCGCGTTCTGCGTTCGGATGGGACGCTCTGGCTCAACATCTCCGACACCTATGCCGGGAAAGGCAATCAGGGCAGCTATGTGGACGCAAAGAATCCCAAGGGCAGAAACGGTCAGGCTGTGGCTCTCAACTACAAGGTTGAGGGCTGCAAGCCCAAGGATATGATCGGCATCCCGTGGATGCTGGCCTTTTCGCTCCGCGACTCCGGCTGGTATTTGCGCAATGACATTATCTGGATGAAAGAAAACCCGATGCCGGAAAGCGTCAAAGACCGCTGCGCCCGCTGCTATGAGCATATCTTTCTGTTCTCGAAGTCACGGAAGTATTTCTTTGACTACAAGGCCATTTCCGAGCCGATTGCTCCCGGAACGGTAAGCAGGCTCAAGCGCGGGGTCAAGGGAAGCAACAAATACGGGGAGCCGATCCCCGGACAGGCGAAGCAGCAGACCATCAACCTGTGCCGTGAGCATGGTGCCATTACCGATGAGATGATCAGTCCGGTGCGTAACAAGCGGGATGTCTGGATTATCAACACTGTCCCCTTCAAAGGCGGTCACTATGCCGCATACCCGCCGAAGCTGGTTGAAACCTGTCTGCTTGCCGGATGCCCGAAAGACGGCGTTGTCCTTGATCCCTTCATAGGCAGCGGCACAACCGGTATGGTCGCAAAGCAGCTTGACCGTCACTATGTCGGAATTGAGTTAAACCCTGAATACAAGGAACTTGCCGAGGCGCGGATTGGAGGTGAAATCTGATGCCTCATGATGAATTGAAGCCCAAAGACCGGGTTGTCCTGCGGATGACCAGAGACGGCGCAGTGGAAGAAAACCTCACCGAAGGCACCTCAGAAAAAGTGTCAAAACGGCTTGAGGACGCCCAGCTTGTTGCACCCCACGACACGGAAACCGGCGATATTGCCGAAGAGGTCAAGAAGCGGCGGCAGCTTCGTCCTGATGAGCTGGAAGACGCAGAGAGTCAGGCTCAGGCCGAAACACAGTCCGCAGATGCGGCGCAAGAGTACAAGCCGGGTGATCTGCCCGTCAGCGATGATCCCACATCTCACACTCTGCACGCTGAGACATACCGCACCTATTCCGTTGACTACGGAAAAGCATTTGCCGATACCGCTGTTACCGGTAAGGTCAGTAGACCTCGTGCTGAAAGGCAGATTGATGGAGAGTCCGTTCTGGAAAGAGCGGCGGAAACCTCCGTAGAGATGCCGGACCTTGACGGCGATGCCCCAGCTTCCAGACGGATTGAACGGTTGGAGCGAAAATCTCAGAAGGCGCATGAGCGTCTGGATGCCGCCCGTGAAAAGCTGCCCACCAAGAAGGTGCTGAAAAAAGAGCGCGTCTTTGACGAGGAAACCGGTAAAGGCAAAACCCGCCTCTACTTTGAAGACGAGCTGAAAGTCCCCAAGGGACAGAGCAAATTGCAGTTTGAGGCAGATAAGACCGTCCGCAAGGTCGGCGATACTCTTGCCTCTGGCATTCACGGCAAAATCCATGAGGTTGAGCAGGAAAACTCCGGTGTGGAAGCCGCCCATAAGACGGAGATTGCCGCCGAGTCCGTTGTCCGCCACTACCAGCATCATACAGAGCGCAGTGCAAACAAGCCTTTCGAGAAGGTGTCCAAGTTGGAACAGAAGGCCGAGGCCGCTGACCGGAAGCTCCATTTTGAGAAGACGGTTGCCGAAAACCCTGAGATGAAGGCTTCCCGCCCCAACATGAACAAGCACTACCAGAAGCAGCACATCAAGAAGGAATACGCCGCGGCTCGCAAGGCAGGGGCGCAAACGGCCTCCACCGCCACCAAGTCCACCGGTAAAACCATCCGAGAGAAAGCGTCGGATAAGGTCAAGGACTTTATCTCCAAGAACAAAAAGGTCTTTGCTTGGCTGGGAGCTGGCTTGATGATTCTGATCCTGTTGTCTGCTGGGATTAGCTCCTGCACGGCAATGTTCACCTCTACTACCTCGTCTGTCATCGCCACTTCCTACCTCAGTGAGGACGATGCCATGACCGGTGCGGAGGCGCAGTATTGTCAGATGGAGGCGGAGCTGCAATCGTATCTGGATAACTACGAGAGCACACACGACTACGATGAGTACCACTTTGACCTTGACGCGATTGAGCACGATCCCTATGTGCTGATCTCCATTCTATCTGCCTTCAATGAGGGAGAGTTCACACTGGACGAAGTTCAGGGACTTCTTCAAACGCTCTTTGACCGGCAATACATCCTCACTGAGGATGTGGAGGTTGAGGTGCGTTACCGGACCGAGACCCGGACAGGGACAACGACTGTCACCGATCCCGAAACCGGCGAGACCAGCACGGAAACTTACACTTATGAAGTCGAAGTCCCGTACAACTACTACATCTGTACCGTTACGCTGGAAAACTTTGACCTCTCCCATTTGCCGGTCTACATCATGAATGAAGACCAGCTCTCCATGTACTCAGCCTATATGTCAACGCTGGGCAACCGTGAGGATTTGTTCCCCGGCTCCGGCTATGTGGACAAGTACATTGAAAACCCACCCGATGACTACACGGTCAATGCGGAGTATCTGACGGACGAGAAGTTCGCAACTCTCATCGCAGAGGCAGAAAAATATCTCGGCTACCCGTATGTCTGGGGCGGCTCAAACCCGTCCACTTCCTTTGACTGTTCGGGATTCGTCAGTTATGTTCTCACAAACAGCGGACTTGTCAACACTGGGCGGCTGGGTGCGCAGGGGCTTTACAATGTCTGTTCGCCTGTTTCCAGCGCTGATGTGAAGCCGGGGGATCTTGTCTTCTTTGTCGGCACATACGACACACCGGGCGTTTCCCATGTGGGAATCTATGTGGGCGACAATGTGATGTTGCACTGCGGCGATCCCATCCAGTACACATCCATCAACACTTCCTATTGGCAGTCTCACTTTTATGCCTTTGGAAGACCCAACTATTAACCGAAAGGAGCGTTTTTATGAACCCGAAATATCAGAAGGTTTGCGCGGAAATCACCAAAACCGAGAAGAAGGTCGAGGACCTGCAGGGGCAGCTCAAGGAGCTGTACGACAAGAAAACCGAGCTGGAAAACCTTGAAATCGTCAACACCGTCCGTGCAATGGTCATGGACAAGGATCAGATCATGGCCTTCCTCGCTGCGATGAAGGACGGCAAGGCGGAAAAGCCTATCACTACCCAGCAGGAGGTGACGGACAATGACTAAGAGAAAAGGAATCCGCCTTCTGGCGGCGCTTGCACTGTGCTTCACACTTTGTATCTCGTTCACTGTACCCGCATTCGCCTATGCGGATGACACCGAGCAGGAGCTTCCGGTCACGGAGGCAACCCAGCCCGAGGCAACACCGGAAACCGCAGCACCCGAAGAGCCTGAACAGTATGAGGGCGAGCCGATTGACGGTGAAGGCAACGCTTATACCCGCGATCTGCTCTATGACAAGGCGACGAATAAGCAGTTCATCACAGTACAGACCAAGACCGGCAACACCTTCTATGTCGTGATCGATTACGATGCGCCCATTAACGAGGAAGAGGAACAGTACCAGACCTATTTCCTCAACATGGTGGACGAGGCCGATCTGCTTGCCCTGTTGGATGAGGAAACGGCATCTTCGCTTACTGCCTGTAACTGCGATACTCGCTGCGAGGCCGGAGCTGTCAATACGGAATGTCCTGTCTGCAAAACAAACATGAGCGAGTGTGCCGGCGCTGTACCTGAGCCGGAAGAGCCGGTCGAGGACGCAGAAGCCGAAGCGCCCGAAGAGCCGGAAAACGCTTCCCCGAACATTGCCCTGATCATCGGCATCATCGCGCTGGTCGGCATCGGCGGAGGTGTGTATTACTACTTCAAGTTCGTGCGCGGCAAGAAGCAGAAGGACGAGGATCTGGATTTCTTCGATGACGAGGGTTATGAGGAAGAGCCGTATATCAACGAGGACGAAGAGCCTGTCATTGCTGACGATGCGGATGACGGGGACGAAACCAAAGAAACGGAGGAAACGATTTGATCTTAGTGATTGCGGAAAAACCGAGTGTTGGAGCCGCTATCGGGAAGGTGCTGGGGGCTTCCTCCCGTAAGGACGGCTATCTCGAAGGAAACAACTACATTGTCTCATGGTGCGTTGGTCATCTTGTGGGGCTTGCGGACGCAAGCTCCTACGATGAGCGCTTTGCCAAGTGGCGGTACAGCGATCTCCCCATCGTCCCGGATGAATGGCTGTTTGAAGTCCCGAAGGACAAGCAGAAGCAGTTCAAGGTGCTGTGCGACCTCATGCGCGATAAGCGTGTAACCGAGCTTGTCTGCGCCACCGATGCTGGGCGCGAGGGCGAGCTGATTTTCCGGTTGGTCTACAAGAAAGCCGGTTGCACGAAGCCTTTCAAGCGCCTGTGGATCAGCTCGTTGGAAGACAGCGCAATCCGAGAGGGCTTTGCCCATCTGCGAAGCAGCGGCGAGTATGACCGGCTCTACGAAGCCGCGCTTGCCCGTTCCAAGGCAGATTGGATTGTCGGTATCAACGGCACAAGGCTGTTCTCGACACTCTATCATAAAAAGCTGGTGGTCGGGCGCGTCCAAACGCCTACGCTGGCAATGCTGGTGGAGCGTGAAGGCAAAATTTCCACCTTCCACAAGGAGAAATACTTCAATGTCCATATCAGCAAAGACAACTTGACGGCGGATCTGGAAAAGGTCAAAACCGAAGACGAGGCGAAGGCGATTGCGGCGGCTTGCGATAAAAAGCAAGCCGTCGTTTCTTCTCTCAAGAAGGAGACGAAGACGGTCAACCCGCCAAAGCTCTATGATCTGACCACCTTGCAGCGGGAAGCCAACCGCTACTATGGCTTTACCGCCCAGCAGACGCTCGATCTGGTGCAGTCCCTCTATGAGAAAAAGCTGCTTACCTATCCCCGAACGGACAGTCAGTTCATCACTGAGGATATGGAGAGCACCGCCCATCAGGTGATCGGCATTGTCTCCCGCAAGCTGCCGCTCTTTGAGGGCATCACCCATGAGCCGGACATCGGGAGAATTACCAACAACGCCAAGGTCACTGACCATCATGCCATTATCCCCACTGTCCAGCTTGAAAAGCAGGACCTCGCCGAGCTGCCGGAGTCGGAGCAGAAAATCATCCGGCTTATCGCCATGCGCCTTCTGAGCGCTACCGGTGAGAAGCACATCTATGATGAGACTTCGGTCACGCTCACCTGTGAGGGGTTCGAGTTCAAGGCAAAAGGCAAAACGGTCGTACAGGATGGATGGAAGTCGGTTGAGCGCTGCTTCAAGGAAACGCTCAAGAGCAAGGAAAAGGACGAGCCAGAACGCTCGCTGCCTTCTCTGAATGAGAAGGATATTCTCTTTTCTGTCGATTCCAGCGTCACCGAACATTACACATCCCCGCCGAAGTCCTACACCGAAGACTCCCTTCTGTCGGCAATGGAAACTGCGGGAAACGCTGAGTTCGACGATGATACCGAAAAGAAAGGGCTTGGCACTCCCGCCACCCGCGCCGGTATCATCGAAAAGCTGGTCAAAGGCGGCTTCGTTGAGCGCAAGGGCAAATCTCTCGTGCCTACAAAGGATGGCAACAACCTTGTATGCGTCCTGCCCGAACAGATCACTTCTCCTTCCATGACGGCAGAATGGGAAAATACCCTGATGCAGATTGAGCGCGGCAATGCGGATGCGGACAAGTTCCTTTCCGGCATTGTGGGGATGACCTCCGAGCTGGTCAAAGCCTATCCATTCCTCTCTGACTCCGAGGCAAACCGCTTCGATACCGGCAGAGAGTCCATCGGCAAATGCCCGCGCTGCGGCTCGCCGGTCTATGTAGGCAAGGGAAACTATTACTGCTCGAACAAGGAATGCTCTTTCTGTATGTGGGAGGACAATAAGTTTTTCTCTTCTAAGAAAAAGAAGCTGACCAAGAAAATCGCCGCCGAGCTGCTGGACAAGGGCTGGTGCAGGGTCACCGGGCTTTATACGCCAAAGCGCCCGCAGCTCTATGACGCAGTGATCCGGCTGGATGACACAGGCGGCAAGTATGTCAGCTTCAAGATGGAGTTTGACCGATGACGCGCCCGCGATATATTGCCTCATGCAGCGGAGGCAAGGACAGCGTAGCAACAATTCTTCTTGCTGCGGAGAAAAACGAGCCATTGGATGAGGTCATTTACAGTGAGGTGATGTTCGATCAGGAGATCAGTGGAGAAGTCCCGGAGCATCGGGACCTTATCCACCAAAAGCTCAAACCGTTTGTGGAAAACGAGCTTGGCTGCAAATTCACGGTTCTGCGAAATGACAAAACTTACGATGATGTGTTCCATCACATTATCACAAGAGGACCTTATGAAGGGCTGCTCCGAGGTTTTGTCTGGCCGGGAAAGTGCGCGGTAAATCGGGACTGTAAAATGCCTCCGCTCCGCAAGTACCATAAGGCTCAACCTGATGACACCCGCAGCTATGTAGGTATTGCATTGGACGAGCCAAAGCGTCTTGCCAGACTGAATAAGGAAAAGGACATCAGCCTTCTTGCAAAGTATGGCATGACGGAAGCGGATGCTTGGCGGCTGTGCGAGAAATACGATATGCTCTCGCCCTGTTACCAACATTCCAAACGCAACGGCTGTTGGTTCTGCCCGAACGCATCAACTTCTGAGCTTTCCCACATGGTCAACCGTCACCCTGACTTGTTTGGGAAGTTGATTGAATGGGAACATACAGATAATTTGTATCATCGCAGATTGACCAGAACGGAAACTCCGTCTGAGGTAAAAGCCCGTCTTTGGGGCAAATCTCAGCCGGAGTTTTCTATTTCAAAACAGTAAGGTCGGAGGTTGAAAATGGCCGAAAACAGAAATGCCCAGCAAGTCCGGGAGATCACCGACAAGCTGGAACAGGGCATCAAGGAGCTGTTTGAATCTGACCGGTTCAAAGAGTATCTGACAACGATGTCCAAATTCTATACCTACTCATTCAGGAACACGCTGCTCATCGCCATGCAGAAGCCGGATGCAACGCTGATTGCCGGTTACACAGCATGGCAGCGCAATTTTGACCGCCATGTGATGAAGGGCGAAAAGGGCATCAAAATCCTTGCTCCTGCGCCCTACAAGGTGAAAGAAGAACGGGAAAAGCTCGATCCGGTGACCCAGAAGCCCATCCTCGACAAGGACGGCAAACCCGTTACAGAGGTCGTGGAAGTCAGCCGTCCCGCCTTTAAGGTGGTGAGCGTCTTTGATGTTTCCCAGACAGATGGGAAAGAGCTTCCCGACATCGCAGTGGATGAACTGTCAGGCAGTGTGGAGAACTACGCTGCCTTTTTTGATACTCTCAAAGAACTGTCTCCCGTCCCCATTGCCTTTGAGAACATTACCGATGGCGCAAAGGGTTACTTTTCGCCGGTGGAAAACCGGATTGCCATTCAGGAGGGCATGAGCGAAATCCAGACCATCAAGACGGCGATCCATGAGATTGCCCATGCAAAGCTCCATGCCATCACTCCGGGCGAGAAGGTTGCACCCGAAGACAAGAAAGACCGGCGGACAAAGGAAGTGGAGGCGGAAAGCATCGCCTACACCGTCTGCCAGCGGTACGGCATTGAAACCTCCGACTATTCCTTCGGCTATATTGCCGGTTGGTCATCGGATAAGGAGACAAAGGAACTGCAAGGCTCGTTGGAGACGATCCGCAAAACGGCGGCTGAGATGATCACCGGCATTGACGAAAAGCTCAAAGAGCGCCTTGCGGAGAAGGAACAGGAAGCCCCTGCACCGCTGCGAGATGCGGCGATTCCGGTTTATCGGGAAGCTGCAATGTACGCCTTTGAAGCCGGTGAGCTGGGGGCATACCGCTCTTCGATGCAAGCGAACATGGCCTGCAAGGAGACGATTGAGCAGACCATCAACGACTACTACGGCAACAATCGCCTTGCGGCAGAGTCCGCCGTCAAAAGCATCCTTGAAAAGTTCTCGCCTGAGCGTGTCGCCTATGTCCTGGCGAATACCATCCAGCAGAAAGACCATGACGGGCGTATCTCCTGGGACTGTAAGGAATGGGCAAAGGGCATGGATGCCAGCCCGGATCATGCTTCCCAGCTCATTATTGACAGCGTAAATCCGGGGCTGGTCAGCCTTTTTACCGAAGAGTTCGTCCGGCAGACTGCCATCGGCAGAACGCAGGAACAGGCACCGGCTGAGCAGAGCAAACCGGCTGTGCCGGAGAAGGCTCCCGAAGCTCCGGCTCCCAAAGAGCCGGAACAGGCGGTACCGGTGAAGCATCGCCTCACCCCGGAGGAAAAGAAAATCAAGGATGCTGTCATGGACACGCTCAAGGCGCAGATCGCCGGTCGCAACGACGGGATGCTGGCAACCTATCGCTCGTCCAACCAGTCCTTCAAGGTGATGATGGAGTACAAGGTCAGGATTGAGGGCAACACCGTCACCCGAAACGGCGAGCCGATGTTTGCGATCCATCGCCATCATTCGGCCAAGAAGGTACAGGGCTGCTATCGTGAGCTGACACCGACGCTCGAATACATCGGCAAAGAGAAGGCTCAGGAATCCGTGCGGGAAAAGCCTTCTATCCGGGAACAGCTCCGCGCTGCGGCAAAGAGCCAGCCTGAGCGGAAAACGCCGGTTAAGCAGAAGTCCCACGATGTCGGTTTGGAGTGATGCCTATGAAGTTTGAAAACATCGATCTTGTGGATGCCCTTCGCCGGATTATGGACATACACACCCAAAACTACAAAGAGGACTTTGAGCTGGACGCCGGGTTGCTTCACAGCCTTGCCGGTTCCCAATCTCCCGAGGACAAGCACCTTCTCTGGATGTCCCGTCCGAATGGCACTTACCTCCTGCCTGAGCGTGAAGTCTATGTGGAGGATTCCTACGAAAACAAAGTGTGGGAGTTTTACCATGAGCAAACCCGTGATCCCATCCTTGCCTACGCAGTTGAGATCAAAGGCGTAGAGGGCGATACCGTCAAAGGCAACCTCATTGAGCTGGACTATGCCGACCATGTGGAGCGGATGCAAAAGCTCACCGTTCCGGTTGAGACAGTGGCAGTCACCTTTAAGGACGATGCCACCTTTTATCTGCCTTTCCGCAGCTACCGGCGCGAAGCGATCCCGCTGGAAGAAAAGCACGGCGAGGTCGTGTCGGTGAGCTATCTGCCTGAGAATGCGGTTGAGCTTGACATGATTCTCCGCCGTGAGCGCTTCAAAACGAGCTACCATGCGAAAACCGGCAGTATTGAGGATCACATTCACAAGCTTGCCGTCCAGCATGGCGTGATAGAAAAGCTGGGCATATTGCCCCTTGAAGCGCAGACCGCCTACAATGCCGTCAAGGAAGCCCATCCCGAAGCGATTGTCTGCTTTGCCCAGAATGGCTACTTTGAAATTTACGGCGAAGATGCGAAGAAGGCAGCGCCTATGCTCGGCACAAAGCTCCTGATGAAAGAACTGGAAGGCGGCGGACAGGTTGCTGTGACCGGCTTTCGGGAAGATCAGTGGGTTGCCGAGGCTAAGACGCTGTGGGGACAAGGCTATGATGTCCTTGTTACCCAGCCCGGTGAAGACGGCAGACAGGAAACCGTCAAACACCTTCTCGCTGAGGATTACATCCCTGTTGGCATGGTGATGGATATGGACGGCAAAACCGCCCGCGTTGACAAAGTGGATTTTCCAAATGAAGAAGTCAGCCTGACTGACATCACGGACAGGAAGAATCCCGTTCCATTCCGTGAACGGCTGTCTATTGTCCGTTCCTATGTGGAGGACGCTCCGGCAGAAGGCCTCTGGAAAGCAATGGATCGCAGAGAGCATACCTCTCAGAAGAAGACTTCTGTCCTCGCAAAGCTTAAAGAACACGCCCAGACTACGCCGGATAAAGGCGCTAAAAAGCCTGAGCAAACAAAGAAACCGGAATCAAAAGAAATGGAGATGTGATTATGTTTTTTACCGTGGAAGAGACTAACCTGATGTGTTGTTTCGACACTTCCAGCCGCAAGAGGCTGATTGCTGAAATGAAGTCGCTGCCCATCAACGAGCTGGACGATGAGATGGCGGAGCTGCTTTTTCATACCGCTCGGAAGCTTGAGGGCATCACCGACGAGGCGTTTGACCAGCTCTACATCGCGCCGGACAGCATGATGGACGATTGAAAGGAGGATGCCTAT
>ERZ779889.1486-NODE-1486-length-23189-cov-3.406934_pt1 | contig 23189 bp, 23 predicted proteins | sample MGYA00511030_ERZ779889 | MGnify/ENA primary metagenome ERZ779889 (study PRJEB29588, sample SAMEA2160616) | human gut metagenome | biome: human gut; feature: human-associated habitat; material: faeces | place: Denmark | collected 2008/2010 ...
TCTATTTTGAGACAGCCTCCTTTCATTGTAATTCAACGGAGCAATCTGTTTATTTCTTGAAATATCTGTTGTACAGACCTTCGAAGCCTTTGTCGTGGCGAGCTTCATCGCGAGCTATTTCGTAAGCAGTGTCATCTGCTCACGGTTGAACTAAACCACAAAGAGCTATGATAAATATGCATATTAAATATTCTTTTTAAAATAAATCATATCTCTCAAGATTTTCCCCTCTTCAATAATCAGGTGATCATAATTGGTGACAAAGAAATCAGGTACGGTATGTGAATAAGTAAAATGACAATTATTGTAGAAGGACATAGTCTGTTTACTGTCTCCTGTACCTGCTTGTAAGGTGTGATATAAATCTTTGTAATGTTCACACAAAAATTCTATCATCTTTCGTCCATAACCTTTCCTTTGACATGACGGACTTACTACCAAGTTCTTCAGTTCCAACACCCCGTTACCTTCATGAGTAACTACTGCCACGGCAATGGCATTTTCAGAATTGTCAACCATGACATACGTTTTACTTCGTTCCAAATATTTGTCTATCATGGATTCTTGTTCATCACCGAGCAAAAGAAGATTTAAATAATGTTTTTTATTTACTTTAACCTCATCTATCCTCATAGTATTTCATCTTTCAACAATTCAAAATAGTGAACATTGGTAAAGTGACCATTTTTGAAACACGCGTTCTTATGTATCCCAGCTTTTCGAAACCCAACCTTTTCTAATACTCTCATAGATGCAACATTAGATTCATAAACATTAGCAAATAAGCGTATCACATCAGTACTGGTTAGGTATTTATTTATCACACACCCAAGAGCCTCACACATTATGCCTTGATTCCAATATGGTTCGGCGAGCCAATAACCCACTTCTGCATTAAACCTTTCTACATCTTTCCCTCTCTCAAAGCTTATATTGCCAACAGCCTCGTTCGCAATATCAATGCAATAATGATTTTGCTGCTTCTGGGTTGAGATTAATTGAATAAATTGTTCTGCATCAGTAAGTGTATATGGAAATGGTAAACTATCTCGACAATTATCCCATATTTTCTTATTATTGAGATATTTTGTCAAAGAGTTTATATCCGATTTTCCCCAAGCTCGTATTGCAAAAGATTTTATATTACCCTTCATATATGTCGTTCTTTTTAGCTTGTACATTCTGTTTTGCTCTACTCAATGCCATTTTACATAATAGCTTGTGGAATGGTTTTATAAGATAGAAATATATTTTTCCTAAGCGATTATGATATTTTACTGCTGTTAAGATACTGACAATTCGATTATCCCCTACTCCGTTATCACACTCCAACATTATACTTACAGATAAATGCTTGTCGTCTTTATTTATGAGAATATATTTGGGCGTACTTTCAGATATAAAGTCTTTAAAACCTAAACTCGACTTCAATCCAAACAATTTTACAATCCTATTTCGCACATCGAAAAGCATTTTTACCCATATCGGGTAATTTGAAAATACAACATCAAATATTTCTTGTGGAGTAACAGGCTTTCTACTAAAAATCTTTATAGAGTATTTGTCAGTGTAGTCAATAACTCTTTTTATCATACTTCTTTCTTAATTTGCATCTCTACAAAAATAAGCAAGATTTATTAAAGACGACAGAAATATCAAAATAAAAAACAATCTCAACATTTGTTGAGATTGGAAACATGCAAAAAGGCTACCCATAACACATGGGCAGCCTTTCATTGTAATTCAACGGAGCAATCCGCTTATTTCTTGAAATATCTGTTGTACAGACCTTCGAAACCTTTACCGTGACGAGCTTCGTCGCGAGCCATTTCGTGAACAGTGTCATGAATAGCATCCAAGTTCAACTCTTTAGCACGCTTAGCAATGCGAGTCTTGTCTGCGCAAGCGCCGCTCTCGGCGTTCATACGTTTTTCCAAGTTGGTTTTGGTGTCCCATACACAGTCGCCCAGCAATTCTGCGAACTTGGAAGCATGTTCAGCCTCTTCCCAAGCATAGCGTTTGAAAGCTTCTGCAATTTCAGGATAACCCTCACGGTCAGCCTGACGGCTCATAGCCAGGTACATACCAACCTCAGTGCATTCACCCATGAAGTGGTTGTTCAGGTCTTTAATCATTTCTTCATCGCAACCTTTGGCTACGCCAATCGTGTGTTCTGCAACAAACTCCAAAGAAGTTTCATTCATTTCTTTAAACTTGGAAGCCGGAGCTTTACACATCGGACATTGTTCGGGAGCTGTTTCACCTTCATAAATGTAGCCACATACAGTGCAAATAAACTTTTTCATAATCGTCACAATTTAATAAGTTAGTCAATAAATTTATTATATAGTCTCTTTACAGTTCTTACATATACCTTTGAAGTATTGGTGAACTTCTGTAATTTCATTGCCGTCTATCATCGCCCCCATCAATTCTTCTTCCTTGTTTTGAAGTGGCATGTCGTATATTTTTCCACACTTCTTACAAAGAAAATGAGCATGCAGGGCTGTATTCCCATCAAAACATGCGTTGTGTTCGTCTATCGTCAACATCCGAACAGCACCGTGCTCTACAAACAACTTCAGTGTATTGTAAACAGTTGTACGAGACAACGTCGGAAATTTTGGACTCAACGCATTATAGATGTCATCCACGCTCGGGTGTGTGAAATGATTCATCATATAATCCATGATAGCCATCCGTTGTACTGAAGGCTTCACTTCATGTTTTATCAAGTTATCATAGGCAGCTATTGAATTCATCTTTTCAACCTTGTAATTATTTCATCTTCGTTTTCACTGCAAAAATATAATGAGACGCGATTGTATGCAAATAAAGTGCCATCCTTTTTGTATTTTTTAACCCATATATTTATTGAAGCCAGTTCTTTCTTGCTTATAAAGCTTGCCATGCCAGCCTTCCTTTCCGTGATTGCACGGTTTCCTTTCGGCTCTTGCTTACCTTCCTTTCCGCTTGAGCATAGTGTCTATGGATTTGAGGGCGGCAGATTGGCTGTCCTTCGCACGAATCTTTTTATCTTTGCAGCCTGAACAATAGAATTATATATTATGAACTATGGATTTGTAAAAGTGGCAACTGCTATTCCTCGCGTCAAAGTTGCCGATTGTCATTATAATGCCCGTCAGATACTCAGCCAGATAGAGGAGGCTGAAAAACAAGGAGTCGAAATCATAGTATTTCCAGAATTATCTATAACAGCTTATACCTGTGCCGACCTGTTTGCCCAACAACTCCTTTTGGATGAAAGTCTGGCGGCATTGGATGAACTTGTGAGAGCCAGCATGGGGAAACATATCTTATTTATAATAGGTATGCCTCTCGAAGTCAATGCTTCCTTATATAATTCAGCCATTGTTATTCAAAATGGCAAGATTTTAGGTGTTGTTCCTAAAACCTATTTGCCTAACTACAAGGAATTTTATGAAATGCGTTGGTTTGCATCCGGGATTCATTGCGATATGAATACACAGCTATGCGGACAAACAGTCCCGGTGTGCCCTTATTTGATTTTTGAAACACCTTCTTGCCGTTTTGGCATTGAGATTTGTGAAGACATGTGGGCTCCAATCCCTCCAAGTTCCCAATTAGCGCTTGAAGGGGCCGATATTATATTCAACATGTCGGCTGATAATGAAGGTACCGGCAAGCATGCCTATGTACGTTCTCTAATCAGTCAACAGTCTGCGCGCTGCTTGGCCGGCTATGTATTTTCATCTTGCGGCTTCGGTGAATCTACAACCGATGTGGTGTTTAGCGGGAATGGATTGATTTATGAAAATGGCACATTGCTAGCATCATCCAAGCGTTTTTCCTTTGAACCGCAAACCATTATCAGTGAGATTGATGTGGAACGCCTTCGCACAGAACGCCGTGTAAATACAACATTCGCAGCTTGCCGGGCTGCTAACCCAAGCAGGCATCTGTTCCATCATATAACGACAACAATGCAGCATCCATGCAGCGATTTTTCCTTAACAAGACACATAGAACCTCACCCATTTGTCCCTACCGGGAAAGAACTAGATGAACGCTGCGAAGAAATATTCGCTATCCAAGTATCCGGATTGGCACAACGACTGACCCATACACATTGCCAGACAGTCGTAATCGGCATTTCAGGCGGATTGGATTCCACGTTGGCATTGTTGGTTGCCACCCGCACTTTCGACAAATTGGGCATTGACAGAAAAGGTATTGTAGGCATCACCATGCCCGGATTTGGAACTACCGACCGGACATACAACAATGCTCTTCATTTGATGCAATCCTTAGGTGTTACCATCCGGGAAATCAGCATCAAGCAATCGTGTATCCAGCATTTCGAAGATATCTGTCACGACATCAATAATCACGATGTGACTTATGAAAACGGCCAAGCTCGCGAACGTACACAAATCTTGATGGATGTAGCAAATCAAATGAATGGTTTGGTAATCGGCACTGGAGACTTGTCAGAACTGGCATTGGGATGGGCCACTTACAATGGCGACCACATGTCAATGTATGCCGTAAACACAAGCATTCCCAAAACACTCGTCAAACATCTAGTTGTGTGGGTTGCAGAGCACGACATAGACCCCTCGTCACGTGAAACGTTGCTCGACATAGCAGATACTCCCATTAGCCCGGAGCTGATTCCGGCTGACGAACATGGCAATATCCGACAAAAGACAGAAGACTTGGTCGGCCCTTACGAACTGCACGATTTCTTCCTCTATCAATTCTTCCGTTTCGGATTCCGACCGGCCAAGATTTTCTATTTGGCCCGAATCGCATTCAACCATCGCTATGACGATGAAACTATCAAAAAATGGCTGAAGACGTTTTGTCGCCGATTCTTTGCCCAGCAATTCAAACGCTCCTGTCTTCCCGATGGTCCAAAAGTCGGTTCGGTTGTCCTCTCTCCTCGTGGAGATTGGCGTATGCCAAGCGACGCTTCGTCGGCCATGTGGATAGACGAATGCGAGAAACTTTGAATAAGCCCCGTCAATATTACTTAAACAAAAGATAAGACAAGAAAAGGCTGCATTCAAAAGATTTTGTATTTTTGCATGTATATGAAGAAAGCGTATGTAATAATAATCGCCTGCTGCATACTCGGCATTCTGCAAATAGCAGCTCATCCGTACAAGGTGAGCGAAATCCCCATGGTACATTTGCAGAATCAGACACGCTACGTTTCCAATCCAGACCAAATACTGTCAAACAGGGCAACAACTGTGATGGACAGTGTTCTCTATGCGTTGGAGCAACGGACGGGAATCGAAACATTGGTTGTCGCGGTGAAGGAAATCGAAGGTGGCGATTGCTTTGAATTCGCTCTCCAACTTGGCAAACAAAACGGCATCGGCAAGAAGGAAACCAACAACGGCTTAGTCATTCTACTTGTCACCGGAGAACGCTGCATCCAGTTTGTAACGGGTTATGGTTTAGAAGGTACACTGCCTGATGCCATTTGCAAGCGCATCCAAAACCAATATATGAACAAACCATTCAGTCAAGGAGATTGGGATGCGGGTATGGTGGCGGGTGTCCGTGCAATCGACAAGTATCTCAGCAATTATCATGACGGAACAGAAGAAGCACAACCATCTCCTTCATCGGCTGCGGATTATTATCCGTTTATCTTTATCATAATCGTTTTGTTGCTATTCATATTCTTTGCTTACCGACGTTCACGCAAAAAAAACTTATGTCCGCATTGCAAGAAACATACATTACAACGCTCCAACTCCCATCTGGTATATGATGATAACGGTGGCCGCCATCAAGAAGTGATCTACACATGTACAAATTGTGGCTACACGATGGGACGTGAAGAAGAAGATGTGCATGATGACCGCCATGACGGTTTCGGTGGACGTGGCGGCGGACCAATTATTTTCGGTGGCGGCTTTTTCGGAAATCACGGCGGACATGGTGGAGGCTTCTCTGGAGGAAATTTCGGAGGAGGAGATTTTGGCGGAGGAGGAGCCGGTTCTAAATTCTAAAAATATAATAACTATATATCCTTGAAAACGAATTACTAAAGAAAAGAAATGTATATGAAAAGTATAATGAAATTTGTAGGTGTCGCTTTATGTGCCATATTGTTTAGCAGTTGCGGTTATAATAGTATGGTGGAAAAAGAAGAGGCTGTCAACACGGCATGGAGCAATGTTGAAAACCAATATCAGCGTAGGGCCGACTTAATCCCGAATTTGGTAAATACAGTCAAAGGATATGCTACGCACGAATCTGAAACACTGGAAGCTGTGGTGGAAGCACGTGCCAAGGCCACACAAATCACCGTAAATGCAGAGGACCTTACTCCAGAGAAACTGCAACAATACCAAAAGACCCAAGGAGAAATAGGCAGTGCACTCGGGCGTCTGATGCGCATCACGGAGAATTACCCGGAGCTACAAGCCAACCAGAACTTTCAAGAACTGCAAGCCCAACTGGAAGGTACGGAAAACCGTATCAGCGTTGAGCGTCGCAACTTCAACCAAGCGACACAAGATTACAACACTTACATCCGTAAGTTTCCTCAAAATCTCATAGCCAACATGTTCGGATTTGAAAAGAAACCGTATTTCGAGGCAGAAAGCGGCAATGAGACTGCACCAGAAGTAAAATTCTAAATCAAGTAGAAAATAAAAAAAACAAACCAATATGAGTAATCAACGTTACATGATGAGAGGCGTATCGGCTTCCAAAGAAGACGTACACAACGCAATTAAAAACATAGACAAAGGAATTTATCCCAAAGCATTCTGCAAAATCATCCCGGACATCCTGGGAGGAGACCCCGAATATTGCAATATCATGCACGCCGATGGTGCTGGGACTAAATCGTCTTTGGCCTACATGTATTGGAAAGAGACTGGCGACCTGAGTGTTTGGAAAGGCATTGCACAAGATGCCTTGATCATGAACATCGACGACTTGCTTTGCGTAGGAGCCGTGGACAACATCCTCGTGTCGTCTACCATTGGTCGTAACAAACTACTCGTGCCGGGTGAAGTCATTTCTGCCATCATCAACGGCACAGACGAACTACTGGCCGAACTCCGCGACATGGGTGTGGGAGTATATGCAACTGGTGGAGAAACGGCCGACGTGGGCGACTTGGTGCGCACCATCATCGTGGACTCAACGGTGACTTGCCGCATGAAGCGCAGCGATGTGATCGACAACGCTAACATCCGTCCGGGCGACGTCATTGTGGGACTGGCCTCTTACGGACAGGCAACCTACGAAAAAGAATACAACGGCGGCATGGGAAGCAACGGACTGACTTCAGCCCGCCACGACGTCTTTGCCAAGTATCTGGCTGAAAAATACCCGGAGAGCTACGACCACGCCGTGCCCGAAGAACTGGTCTATAGCGGAGGATTGAAGCTGACCGACAAAGTGGAAGGCAGTCCCCTCGACGCCGGAAAACTGGTCTTGTCTCCCACCCGCACTTACGCCCCGGTAGTGAAGAAGCTGCTCGATGCCTTGCGCCCCCAAATCCACGGCATGGTGCATTGCTCCGGCGGCGCACAAACCAAGGTGCTTCACTTTGTGGACAACGTAAGAGTCATCAAGGACAATCTCTTCCCCGTGCCTCCCTTGTTCCGCACCATCAAAGAACAAAGCGGTACAGAGTGGGACGAAATGTATAAGGTGTTCAACATGGGCCATCGGCTGGAGGTCTATCTCGCTCCGGAGCATGCCCAGGAGGTCATTGCCATCAGCAAGAGTTTTAACATCGACGCACAAGTCATCGGCCGTATCGAAGAGAGCGACCACAAGGAGCTGATTATCCGCAGCGAGTTTGGCGAGTTCAGATACTAAACGGCATACTGTGATGAAAAAACAAGCACTCTACATCGTGGCCGTAGTCGTGGCTCTCCTGATTGTGGCAGATGTAGCCTATACCTTGATTGACAAGCTGAGGGAACTGACCACATCGCCCTCGGTGATGAGAACGGTTCGCACCATCGGTTGGGCATTGGCCTTGGCCGGATGGTGCGCCATCGCCTATAAAATTGTTAAACGTAAATACAACTGGCTGAAGAAGTAAGATGGCAGATAACAACACACTACTCGACAAGCTCGACGGCCTTATGTCACGCTTTGAAGAGGTATCGACACTGATAACCGACCCGGCAGTCATTGCCGACCAACGGCGCTACGTGAAGCTCACCAAAGAATACAAAGAACTGGGCGACCTGATGAAAGCGCGGAAAGACTACATCCAATGCCTTCGCACGTTGGACGAAGCCAAACAGCTTTTGCTCACCGAGACCGATCCTGAGATGAAGGAAATGGCCCGCGAGGAAGCCGCCGCATGCGAAAGCCGCATTCCGGAAATCGAAGAGCAAATCAAACTATTGCTCATCCCGGCCGACCCGCAAGACGACCGTAACGCCATCCTTGAAATCCGTGCAGGAACGGGAGGCGACGAAGCTGCCATTTTTGCCGGTGACTTATTCCGCATGTATGCCAAATATTGCGAGAGCAAAGGCTGGCGGATGGAAGTGTCCAGCTTTACGGAAGGGGCCGTCGGAGGCTATAAGGAAATCATTTGCTCCGTCAGCGGTGAGAAAGTCTACGGCACGTTGAAATACGAATCGGGGGTGCACCGCGTACAGCGCGTTCCCGCCACGGAAACGCAGGGACGCGTCCACACTTCAGCCGCATCGGTGGCCGTGCTGCCCGAAGCCGAACCCTTCGATGTGGAAATCAACGAAGGAGAAATCAAGTGGGATACCTTCCGGAGCGGAGGTGCCGGCGGACAGAACGTAAACAAGGTGGAATCGGGCGTGCGCCTTCGTTACAACTGGAAAAATCCCAATACGGGCGTAGTGGAAGAAATCCTTATCGAATGTACCGAAACACGTGACCAACCCAAAAACAAAGAGCGTGCTCTGGCCCGCCTGCGCACCTTCATCTACGACAAAGAACATCAGAAGTACGTAGACGACATTGCATCGCGGCGCAAAACGATGGTGTCTACGGGCGACCGCTCGGCCAAAATCCGTACTTACAATTATCCGCAAGGACGCATCACCGACCACCGCATCAACTATACCATCTACAACCTTGCCTCTTTCATGGATGGCAACATACAAGACTGCATCGACCACCTCATTGTGGCCGAAAATGCCGAACGGCTGAAAGAAAGTGAATTGTAGTTTTTTATGTAAGTGCACATTACATACCGACAACCAGATAAAAAAGAAAAAGCAATGAATGCGACACGTTTCTCCAGACTGTTTCACACGGTGGGCAAAGCCTTCCGTCGCTGCCTTGTACGTTTCCCTATGGCCGTGTGCTTTGTTGTGGCTCTGACGGTTTATCTATTATTGATGACCTCCTACACAGAACCTTTTCAGGAAAGACGGTTTGTCGTATGGGGCTATTACCTGTCTGTCGGCTCATTGCTTTCATTGAGTATGCACTTATGGGCAGAAGAAGTAAAAAGACGTCGTACACGCAACATCGTACAAATCATTCTTCACCTTCTATTGGTAGCAGATGCTTTGTTTCTCTACTACCAGATGGCGGGAACGCGTTTTGTCGAAATTGCCATTGCCCATGCTGCCGCCTTGCTGGCTTTGGGATTATCGGTATTTTTTCTCCCTTTCTTCCGCGAGAAAAACGACATTCCGGCATGGAACTTTGCCCAATATGCCATCGGGACGCTGGCCGTAGTGGCTCTGGTTGCAGGAGTGATGTGCGGGGGACTGTCGCTGCTCGCCTTCTCGTTGCAACAACTTTTCAGTGTGGAAGTCGGCCACAAATGCTATTTATACATACTCATTCTCTGCGGTGTGCTCTTGCCCTCGCTCCTATTTCTCGGGCTGCTGCCCGAAGGCGAGGCGAAACACGACCGGACACCGCAGCCCACGGCTTTCCTCGGCGGCGTCGTACACTACTTGTTCCTCCCTCTGGCCGGATGTTACCTGGCTGTGCTCTATGCTTATGCCTGCACCATCATTGCCCGTTGGGAACTGCCCGACGGGTGGGTGTCGTGGTTGGTGGTCACGCTAATGGTGGGGTGCATCGCCATTGAGTTTGCACTCTACCCCGCCCGTATCAAGTATGCCAAACGTGCCGACGAATGGGCAGCCCTCTTGCTTCCGGGCCTGGCTTTACCCTTGCTGTTATTAATGAGCATTGGCATCGCCCGTCGCTTCATGGACTACGGCATCACCATCAACCGTCTCTATTTGGCCACGCTGAACGCCTGGTTCTACTTCGTCTGCATCGGCCTGCTGATGACGCGGGCACGCCGACTCAGTTGGATACCAGTTTCTTTCTCCGCCGTCTTCCTGCTCACGTCGGTGTTACCGGTTAACTATGCCGGCATCACACGCGACACGCTCCGGGCTGAAGTACGCGAAGCGTTGGCGGGCAAGTCTTTGCCGCTTTCGGAAGAGGAATATAAGGCGTGGATGACGTCACTCCCCGCGGAGCAAGCCGAACAGATAAGCAGCAAACTGGACTATCTGCAAGACTGGTATGGTGAAGAAAGCGTCGGCGACTTGATAGGCTTCAGGCAAGACAAGGTGGAAATCGTGACTTTGGAACAAGACGTGCTGGACTATGTGCAACCGGTGAGGACACAGGTCAAGTTGCCACAAGGATACAAATATTGTACGCTCGTCGTACTCGACGGTCCGGCAGTTTCCATAAAGGATGGGCAAATTTTACTTCCGTTCCGAGATAGTAAAGACACCTTGGCCATCCGCCTTGAAGACTTGCGCCCGCTGGCAGCCGGCAAAGCGCAATCTCCACCCATGCTCCACACCGTGAAGGGGCATCCCTTCGTGCCGACCTCGTTCCGCATACGCATCTGGGACAATGGAAAAGGAAATGCCACTGTCCGTGGCTACCGTTTTGAAAACAGTGAAGTTATAACTCAGAAATGTGATTAAGATATGAACAAGCAACAACTTTTTGAAAACATCAAGCGCAAAAAGTCCTTCCTCTGCGTAGGGCTGGACACAGACATCAAGAAAATCCCCGAGCACTTGCTGGGCGAGGAAGACCCTATTTTTGCTTTTAACAAAGCCATCATCGACGCTACTGCTCCTTACTGCATTGCCTACAAACCCAATCTGGCATTTTACGAATGCATGGGCTTAAAGGGATGGATGGCCTTTGAGAAAACAGTGCAATACATCAAGTCGCAATATCCCGACCAATTTATCATAGCCGACGCCAAACGTGGCGACATAGGCAACACATCAACCATGTATGCCAGCTCATTCTTCAACGAACTGAATATTGATTCGGTGACCGTTGCTCCATACATGGGCGAAGACAGCGTCGCCCCGTTCCTCGCCTACGAAGGCAAGTGGGTCATCCTTCTGGCTTTGACCTCCAACAAAGGTTCGCAAGATTTTCAGTTGACGGCTGATGCCAATGGTGAGCGTCTGTTTGAAAAAGTACTTCGTGTGTCGCAACAATGGGGTAATGACGAAAACATGATGTATGTCGTAGGTGCCACACAAGGACGCATGTTTGAAGACATACGCCGCGTTGCTCCCAACCATTTCTTGCTTGTGCCCGGCATCGGCGCACAAGGCGGCTCGCTCGAAGATGTCTGCAAATATGGCATGAACAATATGTGTGGACTAATCGTCAACTCCAGCCGTGCCATCATTTACGCCGACAAGAGCCACAACTTTGCACAAGTGGCAGCAGAAAAGGCCAAAGAAGTGCAACTGCAAATGGAAGAGCAGTTGAAAGCCATCTTATAATTCATGAGTGAAAAAAACAACGGGGCTGTCGTGCACAACCATCCTGACAGCCCCGTTGTTCTTAGAATTTATATCCGACAAAAATGCCTCCTTTATAAATGGGAAGCCATTCTCCACTTCCATTGAGTTTGACGTAGCGAGTCCCGTTGTTGTTAAAACCCTCATAGGTCGAGTCTTGCCATCCAGCACTCCAACTGGCTTCAATAGACCAATGCCGCCCGATATTAAACGTATAGCCCAACGTAGCTCCAAACATCATGTTGTGTCCGACTTGATATTGATCCGGATGTTGATGTGAATAACCGGGCGACAGACTTTTAGCTAACCTGTAAACACCCCATCCGGCATTTGCTCCGGCATAGAATCCTTCAAATGCTTTTTTCGGATAAAAGCGAAACTCACCGAATGTTGCTCCCAATGTCATCGGTTTATCCGTGCCGGGAAAACCGGAAGGATAAAATATGCCGAGCCCTTCCAACTGCACTGTCCCACGGTCAAACACCTTAAATTCCACAGCCGGATTGACTATGCCGATAAGTGCCAATCCATTAAGTTTAACATTGATTCGAGTATCCTGTTCTGGCTCGGTCGTGTCTTGAGCAAATGCAGAAACAGGAAACAAATTGATACTCCAAATGAAGATACTCGTTAAAAAAATCTTTTTCATACCTCTTTAATTTTTACATAGTTTATTATCGTGCGAATGTTATTAGTGCTTCAACGTCGTTCGTGCAGTTTTGACTTCCAAAGCATTTTTTAAGTTTTCAGGAAAAAACGTGCAAAGTTAAACATTTTTCCTGTTAGCTGAAAAAACTTAGAAGTAAATGACTTTCTTTTCATAGAACCGGACAGAGAACACTATATAATAATATACAATAACTTAATGTGCCCGAGACATAATTCCCAGCAATCACAAACATGACACATTCACGATAGCGATTATAACACTTTTATAATCGCTATCGTGAGGGAGAGTGAATCGCGATTGTCAGACATTCACTATCGCGATTATTAGGGTATCACAATAGACATGCATCAATTCTTTATAAATCAACAAGATATCACTTTATATTTACAGGTTTATGACTGCCATTCCTGCCTGATACCAGATAAAACAGCAATTTTAGCGAGACAATGTATAAATATAAAATATACAATATCTACCCTTAAGATTATTCATGTTGCATTATTATAGATACAGTTCACTAAATGAGAAATGAACAGATAAAACTATTAAAAAAATATTCTCCTGTCAAACGAATGTCCCTATAAATTTATCAACACAATAATGACAAAATTCACGAATAATTTTCAAATCGTCATGAAAGAAGCCCATCTTGCAGAGCTTCCGACAATAAAAAAAGAGCACAATTTTTAGTATATCGGCTAAAAGCCCATACAAAAGTTAGCCAAATCGACGGTTATACGAAAAAAAATTGCGTAATTTGCATCTTAGTGTAAAGCCAATGTGCCTTCCACATGTCTTTTCACAAAATATTAATAGGAATAATAACTTAGAAATAGTAACAAGAATATGGAGTTCTCGGCAAAACAAATTGCAGAATTTATTCATGGAGTTATTGTTGGAGATGCAAATGCCACTGTACATACTTTTGCCAAAATAGAAGAAGGCGTACCAGGTGCAATCTCATTCCTCTCCAATCCTAAATATACCCACTATATTTACGACACAAAATCATCCATCGTGTTGGTAAATAAAGATTTTGTGCTTGAAAAAGAAATTAGCGCAACTCTCATTAAGGTAGATAATGCCTATGAAAGCATAGCCAAACTGCTGACCCTCTATGAAATGAGTAAGCCCAAAAAAGTTGGTATCCATCCGTTGGCATTTATTGACCCCACTGCCAAAATAGGTGAAAACGTGTATGTCGGACCATTTGCATTCATCGGCGAAAATGCTGTCGTGGGCAATGGCGCAGCCATCCATCCTCATGCCACTGTGTGTGAAAATGCTTCGATTGGCGAAAACAGTATCCTCTATCCCAACGTAACGGTTTATCACGATTGCCGCGTAGGCAAACGATGTATTTTACATGCCGGATGTGTGATTGGGGCCGACGGCTTCGGTTTCGCTCCCTCTCCGGAAGGCTATGAAAAGATTCCCCAAATTGGTATTTCCATTTTGGAAGATGATGTGGAAATCGGAGCGAATACGTGTGTCGACCGTGCTACTATGGGAGCTACCATAGTACATAAAGGAGTGAAACTGGACAATCTAATCCAAATAGCCCACAATGTCGAAGTCGGAAGCCACACGGTTATGGCTTCCCAAGTAGGAATAGCCGGCTCTACGAAAGTGGGAGAATGGTGTATGTTTGGCGGACAAGTGGGACTGGCCGGACACATCCATGTGGGAAATCACATCAATATAGGTGCCCAATCGGGCATTCCCAACACCATCAAAGGTGACCATCACAACATCATGGGAAGTCCGGGCATAGATGCCAGACAATTCTTCAAATGCTCGGCAGCCTACAAACAGCTTCCTGAGATGTTGCAGACTATCACCCGGCTGAAAAGAGAGGTAGAAGAACTAAAGAAACAATTAAACAAATAAACATAACACCCATGTTGAAACAGAAAACACTAAAAGGCAGTTTCTCGCTTTGCGGCAAAGGACTGCACACTGGTCTGAACCTGACAGTGACTTTCAATCCTGCACCAGACAACCATGGCTACAAGCTTCAACGCATTGATTTGGAAGGGCAACCTATCATCGACGCCGTTGCAGAAAATGTAACTGAGACAACACGAGGCACAGTGCTCTCTAAAAACGGTGTAAAAGTCAGCACAGTGGAACATGGATTGGCAGCTCTATATGCAGCTGGCATCGATAACTGTCTCATTCAGGTGAACGGACCTGAATTTCCTATCCTTGACGGAAGTGCAAAAGCATACGTAGAAAACATTGAACGCGTTGGCCTTGAAGAACAAAACGCCGTTAAAGACTATTACATCATCAAGTCTAAGATTGAATACAAAGATGAGAAAACAGGGTCGTCTATCATCGTACTTCCTGACGAAAATTTCAGTGTAAACGTATTGATTTCATACGACTCACAAATCATATCAAACCAGTTTGCCACATTGGACGATATGGCAAACTTCCCCACCGAAATAGCTTCAAGCCGCACATTTGTTTTTGTTCGTGAAATTGAGCCTTTGCTTGCGGCCGGTCTCATCAAGGGAGGCGACTTGGACAATGCAATCGTCATTTACGAACGCCCGATGACCCAATCGCAATTCGACCGTTTGGCTGACGTGATGAAGGTGGAACACCACGATGCGACAAAAACAGGCTATCTGAACAATAAGCCTCTCGTATGGCCCAACGAACCTGCACGCCATAAGCTGCTCGACATCATCGGCGATTTAGCCCTCATCGGCAAACCAATCAAAGGCAGAATCATTGCGACCCGTCCGGGACACACCGTCAACAATAAATTTGCCCGTTTGCTCCGCAAGGAAATCAGACAACACGAAATACAGGCACCTATTTACAACTGCAATGAGCCACCTATAATGGATGTAAACCGCATCCGCGAGCTCCTTCCCCATCGCTACCCGTTCCAGTTGGTAGACAAAGTGATTGCTATCGGGGCCAACTATATCATCGGTGTGAAAAACATTACAGCTAACGAACCATTCTTCCAAGGCCATTTTCCTCAAGAGCCGGTAATGCCCGGTGTATTACAGATTGAAGCAATGGCACAAGTTGGAGGATTACTGGTCTTGAATTCAGTAGACGAGCCCGAAAGATATTCCACCTATTTCATGAAGATAGACAATGTGAAGTTCCGCCAGAAAGTAGTTCCGGGTGACACACTGGTATTCCGTGTCGAACTGCTGGCTCCTATCCGTCGAGGCATATCAACCATGAAAGGTTATGCTTTTGTCGGTGAAAAAGTTGTCTGCGAAGCTGAATTTATGGCACAAATTGTGAAAAACAAGTAACAACGAACTATGAGGAATGGATAATGTTCATTCCTCATTCTTCATTTTAAATTTATACGCTTATGATAAGTCCCTTAGCATATATTCATCCCGAAGCAAAGATTGGTGAAAACGTGGAAATCGGTCCATTTGTTTTCATTGATAAAAATGTAGTAATTGGCGACAATAATGTCATCATGCCCAATGCCAACATCATGTATGGAACACGCATCGGCAATGGAAACCGCATATTTCCGGGTGCCGTCATCGGAGCAATCCCGCAAGATTTGAAATTCCGCGGCGAAGAGACAACGGCTGAAATCGGAGATAACAATACTATTCGTGAAAACGTGACCATCAATCGCGGTACAGCGTCCAAGGGTAAAACCGTCGTAGGGAGCAATAACCTCTTGATGGAATGCGTACACGTGGCTCACGATGCTCATGTCGGCAATGGCTGTATCATTGGCAACGCCACCAAATTGGCCGGTGAAATCATTATCGACGACAATGCCATCATCAGCGGAGGTGTCTTGATGCATCAGTTTTGCCGCGTCGGCGGCTACACAATGGTGCAAGGAGGTTCACGTTTCAGTAAAGACATTCCGCCGTTTATCATTGCCGGCCGTGAACCCATCACATATGCCGGAATCAATATTGTCGGACTTCGCCGCCGCAATTTTTCAAATGAATTGATTGAAAACATCCATAACGCCTACCGCATCATTTACCAAAGTGGCTTGAATGTTAGCGATGCCATAAAAAAAATACAGGCAGAAATGCCTATGAGCAAAGAGATTGAATACATCATCTCTTTCATAACCGAATCGCAAAGAGGTATAATTCGATAACAACTAAAGAAATCTCACTATGATATATAAATTTACTATTGTTTCTGATGAAGTGGACGACTTCGTAAGAGAAATCAAAATTGATTCAGACGCGACTTTTTTTGATTTTCATCAAGCGATTCTAGCATCATGTGGCTATAAGGACGACCAGATGACTTCTTTCTTTATTTGCGATGATGATTGGGAAAAAGAAAAAGAAGTGACTTTGGAAAATATGGCCACAAGTTCTGATGAAGATAATTGGGTGATGAAAGATACTCGCCTGAGCGACTTGGTGGAGGAAGAGAAACAACGTTTGCTCTATGTCTTCGACCCACTCACAGACCGCGTTTTTTTCATAGAACTGACAGAAACGACTCCGGGAAAGAATTTGGACAAACCTGTTTGCTCACGTAAACATGGAAAAGCTCCGAAACAATCGATAGACTTCGATGAAATAAACAAGAACAATGCCACAAACTCTATCGATCTTGACGAGAATTTCTACGGAGACCAATCTTTTGACCCGGAAGATTTCGACCCGGAAGGATACGAAATGGAAGGTGGAAACAACGACTACGACCGTTATTAAACAATGCACGCCTCTCTATCTATGAGGGTGTATCAAAATGGGATTTGATACACCCTCATAAAATTTTTATATCGCACCAAAAAATCCCATGCTGCACATAAATTTCTTAATCTTTAAGCCAAACAGATGAACCACCTCATTGTCCTGATAGGTCCCACCGGTGTGGGAAAGACAGAATTAAGTTTTTCCATTGCGGAGAAATACCATACTCCCATCTTGTCGGCCGACTCCCGCCAATTATATGCTGACTTGAAAATCGGAACAGCCGCCCCCACAGAAGAACAGCTAAAACGGGTTCAACACTATTTTGTCGGGACACTGCGGCTGACAGACTATTATAGCGCTGCACAATATGAGGCGGACGTATTGCAACTGACAGAACAACTATTCCATAAACATGATGTCCTGCTCTTGACTGGAGGCTCCATGATGTATGTTGACGCTGTTTGTAAAGGCATCGACGATATTCCGACCGTAGATGCTGAAACGCGTGCCCAGGTTATTGCACATTATGAAGATGTCGGACTGGAAAGATTGTGTGCAGAATTGAAATTGCTCGACCCCGCATATTATGACATCGTGGACAAAAAAAACCCCAAACGTGTCATTCATGCACTTGAAATATGCTACATGACAGGACGCACCTATTCTTCTTTTCGTACCCAAACCCGAAAACAACGCCCTTTTCACATCATCAAAATCGGACTAAGACGAGAACGGGAAGAATTATATGAACGCATCAATACACGTGTAGATCAAATGATTGCCGATGGTCTTGTGGAAGAAGCCCGCCGCATCTATCCATACAAGCATCTGAACGCACTTAATACTGTCGGTTACAAAGAATTATTCAATTATTTTGATGGAACTTGGAGCCTAGAATTCGCCATTGAGAAAATCAAACAAAACACCCGCATCTACTCCCGTAAACAAATGACCTGGTTCAAGCGGGATTCTGAAATAATGTGGTTCCACCCCGCCGACCAGGCCGCTATTCTCGATTATATAGATTTACAGTTAAAATCGGTATGACACTCCAACACAAAAATAGAGGTCGTCCCAATGTTTGACAAACTGATATTTCAGTTCACTTTTCAATGCCCATTCAGAAGCAAAGTTATATGTAACACCTGCCCCCAAATTTAATCCGGCATAACCTTTTCCGCAATAATAATAACTAACGCCTCCCAAGGGATATAATTCCACCAATGGAGCAACATCAAAATTATAGTGCAAATCGGCATCAATATGCCATGCATTCTTCCCACTGCGGAAATAGTAATTATAAGAAGGTGCCAAATCTAAATGAGGCACCATCAGATTGACTGTCATACCGACTCCAAAGCCAAAATCTGAGCGAAGATTGGCTTTCACGTCAAATGTACGTACGATTTGAGCAGATGCTCCCATGCCTATCAGGCATACGAACAAGATTAGTAAGATTCGTTTCATTGCTATTCATTGTTTCGTTAATAATCAACTGTGCGCATAAAACGTGCGATGAAATCCAAATTGTCTTGGATGAGTTGTTTCCCGCGGTCAGCGTCTTTCGTTGAAGGCAATGACGCATCCGGCAACATCCGGCAGTCCAAAATATGATGCAGCATACGTGTAGAGACATTGCCCGGCGTAATCAGTAAAAGCAGACTTCCACGTCGTGCTTGCGCGGCATTGTAGCAAGGGTTGTGGCTGGGGTCACAAATAAAACGGGCTTCATTGGGTACAAGTGTCATGCCTTCTGTCGGATCGGCAAATAAAGCCAGGCATTTACCATTTCTCATTTCCTTGGTAGGTTTGAATTCATCTCCAACTTCAAGATGCTGTTTGGCCCATTCCATGAACGCATTCCAGTCTTCAAAATAAACCATCGGATATTGTTTGTTGGCTTCAATCACTTTGTGATAAACTTCGTCATTCACCCGCTGGCGTTCCATACGCATGGAGCTGTATTGCGTAAACAAACGTTCGTTGGCATACCAAGAGACTACGCCTGCCGTCATCCAATTTCCTCCATAATGGACTAAAGTGGTTAAACAGACTTTATTCATATTCATTAGTTGTTCAATCACCGGTTGAAAAATATCGCGTGACAACACCAATTTTTCTCCATCATAGGCTTCCAAAGTAAGTTGTTGGTCATTACAATCATTTAAACGGTAATATGCTAATGGTAAAATTTGCATTTCAGCAACACGCCGACTTTCTTCAGACAGCCCCCAAAATGCCAGCAAAGCTGACAGCCATTCTGTACCTTTCAAAGCCAACGGGCCAGTGTTTTTACAGAAGACTTGCATGAAACGGACAGTGTATTCACGCAATGAGAGTTGAGACCCCGGCACTAACAAACGGTCTACTTCATAAATTGCAACCCTTTCAGTCTGTGCCGTAAACGGTCGGAAAAGGTAAGTAGCACCCAGCGCCTTCATGCCTGTCAATATTAATTTTTCAAAGTCTTGATAGGTTTGTGGACTCTTCAAGTGCTCTAATAGGTCATCATTTATTGGTGCTTTTTCAAATTCTTTGTCCAACTGATGGTAAAGTGCAGCGGCTAATTCCATCAAATATGGATTTTCCGGATTAACAAGCGTCTCCCGCTTATTGTTTTGCACCGCCATCCAAAGCAGAAAGTAAATGTCTGTTTGGTTGATTTCATCAGTGTAATAATTCGTTTCATCTATCGTATAAAACGGTAAATATTTTCCATACAGAGCTTTATGCTTGGCAACAAAAACATGCCAAAAACCTAGTCCGCTAACCACATCTTCCAAATAATAGGCCATGGTCATCGCTGTTTCGGCAACCCACGCCTTGGTGCTTTGACGCCCCATCTCTGTGGCGCAAATGGTGTTGTACAAATGGCGGGCCAAATTGACATAATAAAAATCAGAGGCACTTTCCACTGGTAACGGATGTCCTTGCCTCCAATATGTAAGAGTTATCAAATCTTTCATATCACATTTTTCTTGTTTTTGAGTTGTAAAAGTATAGCAAATTCTTGAAACAGGAAACGGATTACCTCAAAAGAACTACGTATCTTTGCTTTGTTTATGAAATTAGAGACGATAGACAAAGATAATTCCGAGTTTCAAGACGCGTTGAAACTTATACAATATACCCGCCAATCAGTGTTCCTGACAGGAAAGGCGGGAACAGGAAAGTCCACTTTCTTGAAATACGTCTGCGAGCACACGAAGAAAAAACACATCGTGCTTGCACCGACCGGTATTGCTGCCATCAATGCCGGAGGCAGCACACTGCACAGTTTTTTCAAGCTCCCGCTCTATCCTCTTTTACCGGACGACCCGAAATTCAGCACCACGTCGAAGCTGAAAGACTTCTTGAAATACCCTTCCAGCCTGCGTAAAATCATCCAACAGGTAGAACTCATCATCATTGATGAAATCTCAATGGTCCGGGCAGACATCATCGACTTCATAGACAAGATACTCCGCACTTACTCGCGCAACTTCCGGGAACCATTTGGCGGCAAGCAGTTGCTGCTTGTCGGCGATGTCTTCCAACTGGAACCGGTGGTGAAGTCCGACGAACGCGATATCCTGAACCGCTTCTATCCCACTCCTTATTTCTTTTCGGCCTACGTGTTCCGCGAAATGGAGCTGGTGAGCATCGAATTGCACAAAGTCTACCGCCAGACCGACCAAGTGTTTGTCGGCGTACTGGACCGTATCCGCACGAACTCGGCCGGCCTCCCAGACCTGCAACTGCTCAACACGCGTGTAGTCCCCGGCGAAGAACCGGCAGCCAACGACATGCGCATCACGCTTGCCACACGGCGCGACCAAGTGGACTACATCAATGACCGCAGGCTGTCAGAACTGGAAGGACCTTCCGTCATGTTCACAGGCGAGATAAAAGGCGAATTTCCGACCAACAGCTTACCCACACCACTCGAACTGAATTTGAAGACCGGCGCACAAATCATCTTCATCAAAAACGACCCGGACAAACAATGGGTGAACGGAACCATCGGCATCGTGTCCGGACTGGACGAAGACAACGGCATCATCTACGTCATTACCGACGACGGGCGGGAATGCAACGTGCGCCGCGAAATCTGGAGCAATATCCGCTACACCTATAATGAAGCAGAAAAACGCATCGAAGAAGAAGAACTGGGCACATTCACCCAATTTCCCATCCGCCTGGCATGGGCCATTACCATACACAAAAGCCAAGGACTCACGTTCAACCGGGCGACCATAGACTTCACAGGCGGCGTCTTTGCCGGCGGACAGACCTATGTAGCCCTGAGCCGATGCACCTCGCTCGACGGCATCACCCTGCGCAAGCCCATCTCCCGCAGCGACATTTTCGTCCGCCCCGAAATCGTACAGTTTGCCAAGCAGTTCAACAATCGGCAAGCCTTCGAGCGGGCCATGCGGCAGGCACAGGCCGACATACTCTACGTACACTCGGCAAAAGCCTTCGACGAAGGGCAGTTCGACACGTTTCTCGACACCTTTTTCCGGGCCATACACGCCCGTTACGACATCGAGAAGCCCAACATCAAACGGCTCATACGCCGCAAACTCGGAATCATAAACCGGCTGAAGGACGAAAACTTGCGTCTGAAAGACCAGATGCGCACGATGCGGAAAAATCTGGAAACCTATGCCTGCGAATACTACCGCCTGGGCAACGAGTGCATCACCCTTGCACACGACACCAAAGCTGCCCTGGCCAACTACAACAAAGCCCTTGACCTTTGTCCCACGCTCGTCGACGCATGGGTCAGAAAAGGCGTCACCCTCCACGACGAAGGAGCCTATTTCGACGCCGCCCACTGCCTTAATGAAGCCGTGCGCCTCAGTCCGCGCCTCTTCAAAGCCGTGTACAACCGAGGAAAAAACCGCCTTGCCCTGAAAGACATCGACGGGGCCGTGGCCGACTTCGACCGGGCCACCTCCCTCAAACCCGAACACATCCGCGCACACGAGCTCTACGGCGACGCACTCTCGATGGCGGGAAAAACCGACGAAGCAGCCCTGCAATGGGCCATTGCCGAACGATTAAGAGAACAAAAAAACCTAACATAACACCTGCTATGCTGCTAAAACTTTACGAAAAAAACAACAACCCAGCCGACCTTCAGCGCATCACCGACCTGCTGCGCGACGGCGCGCTCATCATCTACCCCACCGACACGCGCTACGCCATCGGCTGCCATGCCCTGAAGGAACGCGCCGTGGAGCGCATCTGCCGCCTCAAAGGCATCGACCCGGGGAAGAACAACCTCTCCATCATCTGCTACGACCTCTCGAACATCAGCGAGTATGCCAAGATAGACAACACCACGTTCAAGCTCATGAAGCGCAACCTCCCCGGACCGTTCACCTTCATCCTCCCCACCGGAAGCCGCCTGCCCAAAATCTTCCGACACCGCCGCGAAGTGGGCATACGCGTGCCCGACAACGACATCACGCGCGAAATCGTCCGGCAACTCGACGCCCCGCTACTGACCATGACGCTGCCACGCGACGAGGAGGAAGACATCGAATACGTGACCGACCCCGAACTAATCGACGAAAAATTCGGGCGGCAAGTCGACCTCATCATCGACGGCGGCATCGGCGGCTACGAGGGAAGCACCGTGGTGGACTGCACTGCAGGTGAGCCCCTCATCGTTCGCCAAGGACGAGGAGAGCTGCTCTTCTGAAGTTGAAGGGCATCCGCATGGAAGACCATCGCCGCGGACCGGAAAAAAGACGGTCGTGTTTCCAAAAAATCATGACCGTGTTTCCGACAAAACACGACCGTCTTCCAGCAGAAACACGACCATGATTTTTCAAAGGCATGCCCGTACCTCCGGAAGCGGACAATTTCCGGCAGGAAACCACACTCGCATTTTCCGCAAAAAACACAGTCGTTCGCCTGCAAAAACACAACTGTCTTTTTCCGAAAACACGAACGTGTTTTCCCAAGGGATTCGACATACGAATAAAATATATTGATTATAAACACTTTACTATTTAAACCTAACACAAACAGTTTTATGAAAAAACTACTTGCTTGCATGGCCCTCGGGCTGACCGC
>ERZ779889.1487-NODE-1487-length-23183-cov-3.364753_pt1 | contig 23183 bp, 20 predicted proteins | sample MGYA00511030_ERZ779889 | MGnify/ENA primary metagenome ERZ779889 (study PRJEB29588, sample SAMEA2160616) | human gut metagenome | biome: human gut; feature: human-associated habitat; material: faeces | place: Denmark | collected 2008/2010 ...
TGCAACTCGCCTTCGGCTCATACAAGCACTCGCATTTACTGGCAATGTGCATGTCATAACGAAATCCTCGCTGATGTTATATTATAGTGAATAGCTGGTTATACGGAAATGCTTTTGCAAGAATGCCGCTTTTTATAATTCTTTCATAATTGAACTGTTGTTTTATGCGAATGCTAATAGTAACATGTGTAGTATATGAAAATAATAAGAATATAATTTTGAAACGCGAATTGCTATATAAGGAAACGAGGGGATATTATGTTTGATAATCTGAATTATTACAGAGTTTTTTATACGGTTGCCAATACCGGAAATATCAGCAAAGCCGCCGATATGCTGTTTATCAGCCAGCCTGCGATCTCAAAGGCGATCTCCAAGCTTGAAGACGGACTGCATGTGAAGCTCTTTCTGCGCTCTTCCAAGGGTGTGACGCTGACTGATGAGGGACAGGTTCTATACAACCATATCGAGAAAGCATTCTCAAATATCTCACAAGGCGAGGATGAAATCCGGCATATCCACGAGCTTGGTATCGGACAATTAAAGATCGGTGTCAGCACCTCGCTTTGCAAGCACATCTTACTGGACAAGCTGCAGACCTTCATCTTGGAAAATCCACACATCAAGGTTATCATCGACTGTCATTCCACAGTAAACACACTGAAGCTTCTAAATGACGGACGTATTGATATCGGACTAATCTGCAAGACGGATATTCCTGCCGGTTTTGAATATCAGGATGTCAGCACGATTCATGACATCTTCGTCGTAAATGAAACGTATCTCTCCAACCTGCACCTGCGGGAACAGGAAGAGTTTGCACAGGAACCGACAAACCCGTGGCTCTTCGCCGGAAATCTGACCGGTATCATGGGAAATCTGGATGAGGACGTTCCCGCTTTATCTCCGATAGCTCCTGTGTCTGCGGCAGATAAATCGGGGTTTGCCATGAAAGATATTTTGGAGAAATCCAATCTCATGTTGCTGGAGAAGAATAATATCACCCGTACACATATCGATGATTATCTGGAGTCCGAAGGCATCCATCCACAGCAGATCCTCGAAGTAAATAATATGGATCTACTCATTGATTTTGCAGCTATCGGTATGGGTGTTGCCAGTGTCGTACGGGAGTTTGCGACGGACTATCTGGCTTCCGGGCAGATCTTAGAGCTTCCGATCTCCCACCCGGTTGCGGAGCGTACTGTCGGGTTCGTGTACCCGAAGAGCCGGGAGAAGTCAGAGGTGTTAAGGAAGTTTCGGGGGATGGGGGGATAACCCAAGCATGCAGCCACAAGTCGCTTCGCGACTTGCCGACTATGGTGCTTCGCACTTTTGTATATAATAACCTGAGCATGCAGTCGCAAGATGCTTCGCATCTTGCCGACTATGGTGCTTCGCAACATACATAAAAATAAAAACACGGCGGTTACCACAAGTAAACTTGCGTAACCGCCGTGTTTTTATTTTTCTATGCGTTGCTCAGGTAATTACATCATTCCCATGCCGCCGCCCATGCCACCTGCTGGCATAGCTGGAGCATCTTCCTTGATGTCTGCAACAACAGACTCTGTTGTAAGGAATGTAGAAGCAACAGATGTTGCGTTCTGCAATGCTGTTCTTGTTACCTTTACAGGATCGATAATACCTGCTTCGATCATATTTACATACTCTTCCTTGTAAGCATCAAATCCAACACCAACCTCAGACTCTTTGATCTTGTTGATGATAACTGCGCCTTCAAGACCTGCATTGGCTGCGATATGAGCAAGTGGAGCTGTCAATGCCTTTGCAATGATTGTTGCACCAGTCTTCTCGTCACCTTCCAATGTATCGATCAGAGCATTCAGCTTCTTAGAAGCATGGATATATGCAGATCCACCACCTGCGATGATACCCTCTTCTACGGCTGCTCTTGTAGCGTTCAAAGCATCTTCCAGACGAAGCTTTGCTTCCTTCATCTCTGTCTCAGTTGCAGCACCAACACGGATAACTGCGACACCACCAGCAAGCTTTGCCAGTCTCTCCTGCAGTTTCTCCTTATCGAACTCAGATGTTGTCTCAGCAAGCTGTGCCTTAATCACATTAACTCTTGCCTCGATATCTGCCTTTGCACCACAACCATCAACGATAACTGTATTCTCCTTGGCAACCTTGACGCTCTTTGCACGTCCAAGCTGATCCAGAGTTGTCTCCTTCAAATCATAGCCAAGCTCCTCAGAGATCACTGTACCACCTGTCAGGATTGCGATATCCTGCAGCATCTCTTTTCTTCTGTCACCATAGCCAGGTGCCTTTACACCTACGACTGAGAATGTACCACGCAGCTTATTTACGATCAATGTTGTAAGAGCCTCGCCCTCGATATCCTCAGCGATGATCAAAAGCTTCTGTCCACCCTGTACGATCTGCTCCAGAAGTGGAAGAATATCCTGAATGTTTGAAATCTTCTTATCTGTGATCAGGATATATGGGTTATCCAGCTCTGCAACCATCTTCTCCATATCCGTTGCCATGTAAGCACTTACATAACCACGGTCAAACTGCATACCTTCTACTAAGTCAAGCTCAGTCTTCATTGTCTTAGACTCTTCGATTGTGATAACGCCGTCCTTGGAAACCTTCTCCATTGCATCTGCAACGAGTTCGCCGACACCATCATCACCAGCAGAGATCGAAGCTACTCTTGCGATCTGCTCCTTACCATTGATAGACTCGCTCATCTCTGAGATTGCATCAACGGCTGCATCACAAGCCTTCTTCATACCTTTACGAAGTACGATTGGGTTTGCTCCTGCTGCTAAGTTCTTCATACCTTCGTTGATCATTGCCTGCGCCAGAACGGTTGCTGTTGTTGTACCATCACCGGCAACATCATTTGTCTTGGTTGCAACTTCCTTTACGATCTGTGCACCCATATCCTCAAATGGATCTTCCAGAGAAATCTCCTTTGCAATTGTCACACCATCATTTGTGATGAGTGGTGAACCAAATGACTTTGCAAGAACTACATTTCTTCCTTTTGGTCCAAGTGTTACGCTAACTGTATCTGCAAGCTGGTTTACGCCTGCTTCCAAAGCCTTTCTGGCTTCTGCTCCATACTTAATTTCCTTTGCCATTGTATTACGCCTCCTAGTTTTTTTCGCATCTTCTAATGATAACGGCAATACTTTCTTTGTACCCATACTGCCTTACCTGCTACTGAACGATTGCAAGAATATCTGCCTGCTTTACAATGATGTACTCATCATCTCCAAGCTTTACTTCTGTTCCTGCATATCTTGAATAGATTACTTTATCGCCAGCCTTGACTTCCATTGGAACCTTCTCGCCATCTACGACAGCGCCAGGGCCAACTTCAACAACCTCTGCATACTGTGGTTTTTCCTGTGACTGTGTTGGAAGAACGATACCTGATTTTGTCGTCTCTTCTGCAACGGACTGCTTTAATACAACTCTGTCTCCTAACGGTGTTAACTTCATAATATACCCGACCTCCTAATTTTTACTTTTAGCACTCATATTGATTGAGTGCTAACATAATTCTTATTGTACTCATTTTTCTGAAAAAATCAACCCCTAATTTGTAAATTTAACCAAATGGACACAATTTGCCGGACAGCCTGTATATAATGTATGATTCCTATCCTGTTTTTATGCTATTCCGTTAGGATTCTATGATCGTATGGTTCGTCTTGATGATGCCCCGTGGCAGCGAATCCTTCGCATTCTTCCACGGCTCGTCCTTAAACCGGGAATCAAACTTATCAATAAACCAGCCGATATCACCATTTACACGCTCCATACCCGCAAAATATGTCTTGTTCAAAATCTCCTGAAACTCCGCATAGGCATCCTTCGGAAGCTTCACACTGCCCTCATCATACAGGATTCCATAATGATAGGTACAAAAGCCCTTGCAGTTTGCAAACTTCTTACGGAACTCCGGCTCCTTCTTCCACAGATGAAAGATCGTATCAATATACCGCATGGACGTCTCTTTCATCCGGTTACAGATGAAACACGAATCCTCCAGCCGTTTGATATAATCACTGACCGAAGAGCTTGCCTGCTTCTTAAAAAGTCCTCCCGATACAACTGGTTTCCCTGTACTGAGCGCTTTCAGATCCCGGATTGTCTTATCCGTATGTGTCTTTAACATCAAGGCAAGCCCCAGCCGGTTCTTCTCTGCATAAAGCATCCGTACATGGTGCGCACAAAAGCCCTGCTCGTCTGTCATCGCACGGTTATCATCCTCCATATAGCTTGGTCCCATCGTGTAATCGATTGCATTCCGCTCCAATTGCCGGTTCATCTCGCAGATTGGACATTCACAGTCCGTCGTAAATGCGTCATTCACCGGAATCGTATACAACTGTTCTTCCATTTTTTGTTCCTCCCTTTTCTTGTATCTCATTCAGACGGAAATTTCCCATCTTATTGCGCAAAAGAGAGCACAGCGATCCCGTTGTGCTCTCTTTACTTAGTTTACAATATAATCTCCTGTCTCTGCATCCCGCAGGAAATACAGTTTCAGATAATTCCTGTAATTACGTAATTTCCCTTCATAGATGATTTCCAGATCATCACACATCCGAAAATCACGCGGGCAGGTCAATCCCGGTTTCTTCATAATCAGTGAAATTCCCGCCTTACGCAGAACATACGACACAAACTGTGAACAGAAATAATTGTATCGCCGTTCCACCGATCTCTGGCACATCACACCTAAAATTCCAAGATAATTATATCGATAAAATGCTTTTTCACTCTTAAATTGTTCCAGTATTTCCATGATCTTTTCATACTGTTGTTTGGTCACACGCAGTCTCCCGATTCTGCATGTTGTCTGGACATCACGCCCAAATACCCCCGTCGTGATATCCTCATTGATAAATCCGCAGTCAAACGGATTATGTAAGTGCTTTCTTGCGAAGCTATACATTTCCTTTAGTTCCACATCCATCGCCAGTGATGTATGCGCATATGGCTCCCGCGTCCATAGCTTGATCACACGTGACGGAAGTGTCTGTGTCTTGGACAACACAATATAAACACTGTAATCTTCCTCTTCTGGTTCATACACGTGCAAAGGAATGCCTGTCATAATATTATTTGCATCCATACTAAATCAATCTGTTATTACAGATTATGCTCCATCTCATTTATTGTTCTTAATACTCTCCCGAATCATATCCTTCAGCTTCAGCGCCTCATCCTTCATACGGGAAGATGCCGACCGCGATGTAATCACGATGGACAATAACCGCAATGCATCCTCGTTTTTTCCAAGTCTGCGCGCTAAATCCGCTAATAGATAGTGGAGTGTATTTTCATCCATTCCCGCCATTGGGAACGTCTCTGATGAGATTGCCTTCAAAAATCCTTCATACGCATTTTTTAAACATTCTCTTTCATCCATATACAGGGAGCGATTTTCCTCCGGTGTGATACCTTCCGGTCTCGCTGCAAGATACTGTCGTTTTCCACGCAGTACCCATGCGTATTTCAGACACGTGTATGCCCGCTCACTATTTTTCGCCTTTTTCACCATTGCTGTGATCAGCGCCAACTGATAGCGCGTGATCGCGTCATCATATGTAAAGATATCCTTCTGGATTGCCGGCTCTATACCATTGAACTTCGAACCGATCTGTTCGCTGATATCCCGGATCTGCCGGTTCATCAGCTTGCCAAAATATCTGCCAAGCGCAGAATATCCACACTTCTCGCAGGTAATCACATCATACTTGATTGGATCTATATGATTATAAATCGGTCGAAGATCCGTATCTTTGCTTTCCAGCCGGACCTTTCCAGCTCGCACGCATTTCGTCTTAAATGTCAGATTACAAATCGGGCATTCATAAGTCTTATCAAACAGTGCTTCTTTCTCCAGCTCCTCCGGTGACTTTGTCTCCTTTTGTTCCGCTGCCCCGCGGCGTGCGGCTGCTCCGGAATCATTATCTAATATCTTTGATTCGTCAAAATCACCAAGGCCAAGATTTCCGATTGTGGAAAAAATGCCCATCTCAATCCTCCTCTGCCTAACACCCCTGTTACTTCTCTTATTTGCCCGGCTTGTATGAACTCTTTAATGAGACAATCCGGTTAAATACCAAATGATCTTCTGTCGTATCTTTCTCGTCCACACAGAAATATCCATGACGCAGGAACTGGAACTTATCACCCTTGACAGCCTCTCCCAATGCTGCCTCAAGCTTACAATTCTTTAAAACTGTCAAAGAATTTGGATTGTAGTTCAGGGTACCATCTTCATTGAGTTTTCCCTTTTCTTCATCCACAATATTCTCGTACAGACGAACCTCTGCATCCACTGCACTTTCTGCAGATACCCAGTGGATCGTTCCTTTGACCTTTCTGCCCTCAAAACCGGAACCACTTCTGGTCTCCGGATCATAGGTACAGTGGATCTCCGTTACAACTCCATTTTCATCCTTCTTGTAATCCACGCACTTTACGAAATAAGCACCCTTTAAGCGCACTTCATTTCCAGGGAACAACCGAAAATACTTCTTCGGCGGCTCCTCCATAAAGTCTTCGCGTTCAATATATAACTCTCTTGAGAATGCAACCTGACGCTTGCCAGCAGATTCATCCTCCTGATTGTTATCGATATCAAAATATTCGACCTGACCTTCCGGATAGTTATCAATAATGAGCTTGATTGGATCTAATACCGCCATCATACGGTTTGCCTTCAGACGCAGGTCCTCACGGATACAATACTCAAGCATTGCATAATCCGCAGAGCTCTGTGACTTTGATACACCAACCAGCTCCATAAACATCTTGATGGATTCTCTTGTAAATCCACGTCTCCGAAGTGCAGCAATTGAAACCAGTCTTGGATCATCCCAGCCATCTACGATGCCATCTTCTACCAGCTTCTTGATATAACGCTTTCCAGTCACAACATTGGTCAGATACAGCTTGGAGAACTCAATCTGTCTCGGTGGGTTCTTGTATTCCAGTTCCCGTACAACCCAGTCATAGAGTGGTCTGTGATCCTCAAACTCCAATGTACAGATAGAATGGGTAATTCCCTCCTCGGCATCCTCGATCGGATGTGCAAAATCATACATCGGATAGATGCACCACTTATCACCGGTATTGTGATGTGTCATACGTGCAATACGATAGATAACCGGATCACGCATATTGATATTCGGACTTGCCATATCAATCTTCGCACGCAATACCTTGCTTCCATCCGGATATTCTCCGTTCTTCATACCCTCAAATAATTTCAGGTTTTCCTCTACGCTTCTGTCACGGTATGGGCTGTTCTTGCCCGGTTCCTTCAGTGTTCCACGATACTCGCGGATCTCGTCTGCAGACAGATCGCAGACATAGGCTTTTCCTTTCTTGATCAGCTTGATTGCTGCTTCGTACATTGCATCAAAATAATTCGATGCGAAATAAATCTTATCTCCATAATCAGCGCCCAGCCACTTGATATCATCAATGATGGACTGCACATATTCTGTCTTTTCCTTTGTCGGGTTCGTATCATCAAACCGGAAATGGAATGTTCCGCCATACTCCTTGGCAAGACCATAGTTTAACAGAATTGATTTGGCATGTCCGATATGCAGATATCCGTTTGGTTCTGGTGGAAAACGGGTTACAACCTCTGTATATCTTCCTTCTGCCAGATCTTTATCTATCTCCTGTTCAATAAAATTCTTTGAAACTGTTGCTTCACCTTCCATGGACGTACTCCTTTTTTTCTAGTATTTCTCTATCATAGCATTGTATATGCATTTCGTCAATTTACTCTTTCGTGTCTGTCGGTGCAGACGCATCCGGTGCCGCGCTGTTTTGTGTACCATCTGCAAATACGCTGTCCATCTGGGAATCATAATTTGTCATGATCTTGTTATTGATTTCCATGGAACGCTTCTCATAATCCTCGTGCGCGAGTTCTTTTTCTGATTTCTCCACATAGGCTTCGCCACCACCCATGCTTGTCTGGAAATCACGATTGACTTCCTCTACCAGTGCATTTACCTCTGGTGTAAGAATTGAGCTGTCTACCTTCGGAATCTCGGATGTCTGCTCCAGATCGGATGGATCTGCCTGCTGCTCTGCTTCCTGTACCGTTGGAATCTCACTGCCTGTACTTCCATCGATTACGGCATCTGCCAGTTTCTCATCCGCCGTTTCTGCCTGCGGTGCTTCCAACTCCTCGGAAACCTCTGGCTTATCCAATCCAAGTTTCTGCAAAAGCTCTGGATTCACATCTTTATTTGCATTGGCAAGCTGGGCGATCATATCTTCCGCATCCAGCATCTCTTTGTTCTGCTTATTGATCCGTCCTGCAAAGATTACAAGACATACGACCAGAATTACGATAATCAAAGCAGCTCCAACCATAATTCCAATCACAAGTGGATTTGTGAACGGACTCTTCTCTGTCGGAACTTCCACCGGTGCACTTGGTGTTGCCACAGTCGGGGTTGCCGGAACCAGTACTTCCTCTGACACGATCATCGGTACATAGCGTAAAAATGCCTGTTCCTTTGCATCGTACTCATAAAAGCCTTCCTCGCCCTCAACATTGATCGCATAAACAAGATACAAATCCTTATCTGCAATATCATCAGACTGATAAGCAATGACCGAATTGTCTCCAATCTTCAAAGTCGTCTCCTTAAATCCATCCGGAATTGCAACACCATCTGGAACGGCAGTTATAATATAACGGTTATACTGAGAAGAATACTCCTGATATGGAGTAAATACATCCTTTTCCGCATCCATAATAAACCAGTGGTTCTCGCCATCCTCGTCTTTCAGACATACCACCCTGATCTTCTTATTTGGGGACTCGTAAGAAAGTACATCCCAGTCCTTATAAGTTGTCGTACCGGCAGTAAAGCCTTCCGGTGCTTCCAGACCATCCTCGTTCATCACAAATGAATATTCTTTTCCATCGATCGTCGCAACCGGATCTCCGACATCCTCGCCCGCCTGTACATTGATCGTATAAACCTTAACCGCACCATTTTCCGCAGTAACGGTTACCCGTACAGTGTTCTTTCCTTTCTGGATCGAATTGGCACCAGAGACACTTGTTGTCGCGTTGCCATCTGCAGCAGATGCGCTGACAACCACACTTGTAACATCCTCATCCACCTGTAACGAGTATGTCGTACGGTCTGCGGAAAATGCAGGTGTCAATGTACCCGGAGATACCTGCAGACTTGCCAGATCGCAATCTGCCGATCTTCCATCATCCTCTGTCGTCTCAGTTGTCTCTCCAGCCTCTGTTGTTGCATTTCCATTATTGTTATCTCCATTGTTCGATGCGGTTGCAACCGTTACCGTTGCACCTGCATGGGAGATTGATATGGCATTGCCGTTGATATCATAGACATCACTTCCGCTTGTTGTGATACTTCCGCTGCCATTTGCTATGGCTGTAAAGGAAATCGAAAACGAACCCGCAGAGGTTCCACTTGCCGTTACCGTTCCGCCGCCGCCATTGACGATGGCGCTTCCACTTGCGGAATTATATTGCAGCACACTCGAATTGTAGGACACATAGATCGTGTATGCGGAAATATCCGAGCCACTGACGGATATCGTTGCAGTAACGTTATTTCCCACACTCACGGTGCTTGCGCTCAATGCAATCACTACATTTGCCGCCTGTGCATCGATCTTTCCAAATTGCAGGCATAAAATGAATGCCGTTAAAATTGCCAGTCCACGTTTCAAAAATTGTTTCATGATAGTCCTCCTGCTTCTTCCTGTCGTTTCTCATGTATGTTACTGGATTGTCTCCAATCCAACAATATGCCGCTGTATCTTGACGATATCCAACGCGGTTACTTTTCCATCTCCATTGATATCCGCGATTGCAAGCACATCACTGTTTAACGCGTCCAGACCAACAATCAGACGCTGCAGCTTGACAATATCCAAAGCTGTGATCTTACCATCACCGTTCAGGTCGCCCTTCTTGCCACCCGCAGACGGTGTCGTTGGGTTGTTCGTTGCCGTGCCCCGCACGACTGTTAATTTATAGGTTCTGGTCGCACCACTCTGCGCCGTCACCACAAGGCTGATCACGTTTGTTCCCTGTGACAGGCTCACCGTTCCTGCGCCGCTCACACGGGCATTCTTATTCACCGGTGTTGCTGTGATATTGATCTTATCTACGGAAGCGGACACGATCAGAGAATAATCCGTCGTATTGTTCACCGCATAGGACGGTGTCAGTCCGTATCCCGCAATGGAAAGCGTTTTGAGCCAATTATTGGGATTTCCGGAATCCGCAGGTTTTGAAACTGCCTGTGACGGCAGGCTGGAATAAACCGGAATCTCAAACATCATCGAAGAATTGAGCAGATTATTGTTTTTATATGCATTGTAGCTTGTCAGACACTCCGTTGCCGGTGACTGGATATTCGTCATGTACTGATGACTGAACAGACTGCTCTTGTTTGTCACGTTAAATTTCTGTGTATATAACGTATTCTGTCTGACATTGATATACGATGCACCGAGATACTGTGCACCGCCAATGATAGACTTTGCTGCGGTGTTCCACGGACGTCCATATGAACCGCTTCCGGCCGCCCATTGCAAGCCCTTTACCGCTGCATTGCCATTTGGCGTGTCAAATGCTCCAATGTTGTAGAAGTTATAAATGCCCGGATATGAGGAATTCGTTCCAGAACATGCAGTTCCAATCTTAGAACCCATCTCCAGACGGATACGGCTCGCAATATGATATGGGCTGACACCGGACTGTGCCGCTGCCTCCATAATGATCTGTGCATAGGTGCGGCTGTCACCTGCCGGTTTTGTCTGCGACATAAAGGTCCCCTTCAAAATCGCTTCCACACCAGTCTCATTCTGTACGCCCTGCTGATAAGACAGGCTCTCAAATGCAAAAATATAATTTTCATACAAGTATGTACGTGGGTCCATATAATAAGCAACCAGTTCATCCGATGCCGCAAACCATGTCTTTCCATCGAAGGAACTCCATGTGTCCGTTGCAATGTTATAACCGATTGTCGTCGATCTCCAGTTATAATGCGGATACGAGCTTGTTCCATAGATCAGATTCTTGACCTGTCCGGATTTGGATACCTCATTAGCTACAAGTGTATTCCAATCCACTCCGGTCTGAACCGCCCGAAATTCCCAGTTTGGGTATTTCTCATGGATAGCGCGCAAATAAGGCTTATAGCTGTCCGGGAACCCCTGCGCCGAAAGCTTTGCCTCAAAATCAGCATCCCCACTCGGTGTCGAAGGCGTCGGTGCTGCACCAGCCACCACGTATTGGGAACTCACATATCCAGTATAGCTGCCCCCATTATAGGTGAGCGTTACCTTATACCAGCTGGAATTGGATGTATCCTGTATCGTCAGTGCCTGTCCACCATTTAAATAAATTGTATTTCCATTGGAATCTTTTATCGGCGTACCACCGGGTGTCTCACGAAAATAAACCCCAGTTACACCAGATTTTATAGAACCTTCCGTTGCTGCTGACGCATGCAAAACGGGTATATATTGAAAAAGCAGAACAACCATGCAGATTGCCACTACCGTTGCTATCCATCGTTTTTTTGTCATCAAACCACACCTTTTCTGAATTTGAGCCTAGTTATACAAGGGTAGTATAACACAATATATTGATGGTTGCAGTAATTTTTTGGCTTTTTTTGTGATTTTTCACAGAATTTTCTGAATTTTTAAGTAAAAAAAGAAAGCTGGTAACGGGAATCGAACCCGTGACCTCCGCACTACCAATGCGACGCTCTACCGACTGAGCCATACCAGCTTGCTTTATTTATGCAAAGCACAAATGAGATAATACTTTATTTATAGTTTTCTGTCAAGGGGCAATCTTATTTCCTTGATAATTTCCCACGGATACGCTGCAATGCATTGTCAATCGACTTCTCTGTCTTTCCGAGCTGTTCTGCGATCTCCTCGTAGGAAAGTCCCTGCAAATACAGTTTTAACACCTGCTGTTCAAGCTTGCTAAGCTCTTTTTTGATACGAGCATTCCGATCTTCGATCTGTTCGCGTGCAATCAATAGCTTCTCCGGGTCTTCTTCCCGGCTTGTGGAAAGACGTTCCTCCAGCATGAAGTTGTCACCCTCCTCGCTGTTCATATACAACGATACATAGGAATTTAACGGCACATGCTTCTTGCGGTTCGAGTTTGTGATTGCATTCTGAATCTGTCTGCGGATACAGACACTGGCAAAGGTGGAAAAGCTGGTCCGGGCTGTAATCCCGGATTGCCTTAAAAAGCCCAATCATCCCCTCCTGCGCCAGATCCTCGGTTTCCGCACCGATCAGATAGACTGTACGCACTTCCCGTTTGACCAGATATCCATACTTTTGCAACAGGAACTCTGTTGCCTCATCCTCACCAGCCCGTCCAAGCGCAAGTATTTGATTGTCGTCCATCTTTGTATAATCCAACGCTTCTTCTCCGTATTTTTACTGCATTCTCTGCCGCACAACCTCATAGGCAAGCACGCCGGCTGCCACGGATGCATTCAACGAATCTATATCGCCCTTCATCGGGATCGATACAACATAATCACATTTTTCTTTGACAAGGCGGCTCACACCGCTTCCTTCGTTTCCGATCACAAGACCGATCGGTCCGGTCAGGTTCGCCCGGTACATCACCTCACCGCCCATATCAGCGCAGGCAAACCATAGGCCTTTTTCCTTTAGTTCTTCGATTGTCTTGGCAATATTTGTCACCTTGGCAACTGGTGTATAGTGGATTGCACCTGCCGAAGCCTTGACTACCGTTGCAGTCAGTCCGACTGCCCGGCGCTTCGGAATGATCACGCCATGTGCCCCACACAGATTTGCAGTACGGATAATCGCACCTAAGTTATGCGGATCCTCAATCTCATCTAAAATAAAGATAAACGGATCCTCGCCCTTTTCCTTTGCTTTTTCTAAGATATCATCCACTTCCGCATATGAAAATGCCGCTGTAATTGCCATCACACCCTGATGCTTCCGGTCTGGAGACATCTGATCAAGCTTTTCCTTGCTCACAAAATTTACGATCACATCTTTTTTCTTCGCATCACGTAAGATGGATGAAATCACGCCATCGCGCAGACCATCCTGAATATACAGCTTGTCGATTGTTTTTCCGGCACGAAACGCCTCTAACACCGCATTTCTGCCTTCAATCATATGGTCGTCCTGCGGTTCCTGTTCATTTATAATATTCTTATTCTCACTCATTTTGTTTTCCTTTACTGTTCTTTGCCCGCGAGATACTGTTTAATCATACCATTCACAAAATACTGCAGTCGTTCCATATCCCCTTTCAGATACAGATATCCATACAGGGCTTCTAATCCCGTTGCTTTGCGGTACTGTCCCATCGTGGCATTCTTCGCCTTGGAATGAGTATTCGTATTTCTGCCACGCTTGTAGACATCCAGCTCATCCTCTGACAGTTCTTCCATGATCTGATCGATATAATCTGCCTGATTCACCGCCTTAACGATCTTGCTGACCTCCACATGATACTTATGTGGCTGCATGTTGGAATGTGTGACAAAATATTTCTTCACAAGCAGATCCAATATACTGTCACCCATATACGCAAGCGCAAGTGGCGAGTACTGATATGCATTTACCTGTTCGGTCTTTACGCTCTCTTCCATCTTACACCTTCTCTGGTATCCTCCAGAATGATTCCCTTCTCTGTGAGCAGATCACGGATTTCATCCGCTCTCGCAAAGTTCTTTGCCTTTCTGGCTGCCTGACGTTCCTCGATCAGATTCTCGATCTCCTCGTCTAAAAGCACCTCCTGCTCCTTGATATCAATACCAAGAATATCCATCAGTTGCTTCATCGTATCATAGATCTTCTGTGCAAATGCCTTGCTTGTTACACCAGCCTCGACGTTTGTATTTGCGAATTTTACAAGCTCAAAGATAACAGAAATCGCATCGGCTGTATTTAAGTCATCTTCCATCGCATCTTCATAGCGTTTCACAAACGCTGGAATCTCCTCTGCCAGCTTTGTCTCTGCCTCGGTCATATCTGCAACCGTACTGTTGTTGATTGCTTCTTCTACCTTTGATGCTGATGTGCGGATTCTGTCCAGTCCATTCTTAGAGCTTTCCACAAGCTCTGATGAGAAGTTAAGCGGGCTTCTGTAATGTGCGGAAAGCATGAAGAAACGAATCACCTGCAGATCATACTTTTCGCCAATCTCTCTTACCGTGAAGAAGTTACCGAGTGACTTGGACATCTTCTCATTGTTGATCTTCAAAAATCCATTGTGCATCCAGTACCGTGCGAACTCTGTATCATTGGCTGCCTCACTCTGCGCGATCTCATTCTCATGATGTGGGAAGATCAAATCCTCTCCACCGGCATGAATATCAATGACATCGCCAATATACTTCTTCGACATAACCGAACACTCCAGATGCCAGCCTGGTCTTCCATCGCCCCAAGGAGATGGCCATGATGGCTCGCCTTCCTTCTTCGGCTTCCAGAGTACAAAATCAAGCGGATCTTCCTTCTCATCCTCACCGGATACAAGAAGTTCACGGTTTCCGGCACGCAGATCGTCAATATTCTTCTTAGAAAGCTTACCATAATCAGAGAACTTTCTCGTACGGAAATATACGGTTCCATTTACTTCGTATGCATAGCCCTTCTCAATCAGCGTCTCTACCATTGCGATCATGTCCGGGATTTCCTTCGTTGCCTGCGGATGTGTCGTTGCTTCTTCTACATGAAGCGCTGCCATATCCTTCTTGCACTCTGCGATGTAGCGCTCGGAAATCACAGACGCATCCACACCTTCTTCATTCGCGCGCTTGATGATCTTGTCATCGACATCGGTAAAGTTTGACACATAGTTTACTTCATAGCCCTTGTACTCAAAATATCTGCGCAATGTATCAAACACGATCATCGGTCTTGCATTTCCGATGTGAATATAGTCATATACGGTTGGTCCACAGACATAGATACCTACCTTGCCCTCGTTGATCGGATGAAATTCATCCTTATGTCTGGTGAGTGTATTAAAAATCTTCATACCTGTTTGTTCCTCCTGCGATCGTTCCATTTTTCTTTTTCAAATATGTCATGCAATCCGCGGTTTGTCAAGCAAAAGCTTAGTGTGCAAACTGTGAATTGTACAGATTCGTGTAGAAGCCATTCTGTGCCATAAGCTGGTCGTGGTTTCCCTTCTCGATGATATTTCCATCCTTCATAACTAAGATTACATCTGCCTCGCGGATTGTTGACAATCTGTGTGCAACAATAAAGCTCGTTCTGCCCTGCATCATACGGTTAAATGCCTTCTGGATCCGGATCTCCGTACGTGTATCAATGGAAGAAGTCGCCTCATCTAATATAAGCATCGGCGGCAATAACAGCATCACCCGTGTGATACACAAAAGCTGTTTCTGACCCTGTGAAAGATTGCCGCCATCCTCAGCGATCACCGTGTCATAGCCCTGTGGCAGACGACGGATAAAGCTGTCGGAATGCGCAAGCTTCGCTGCCTGTATGATCTCCGCATCCGTTGCATCCGGCTTTCCATAAGCGATATTCTCACGAATCGTACCGCTCTTTAACCATGTTTCCTGCAATACCATACCATAGTTTTCTCGCAGACTGTCTCTCGTCATGTCACGGATATCTGTACCGTCAACCGAAATAGATCCGGTATCCACATCGTAAAACCGCATCAAAAGATTGATGAGTGTACTCTTTCCGCATCCGGTCGGTCCAACGATTGCCACACGCATACCCGGCTTTACAGAGAGATTCAGGTTCGTGATGAGCGTCTTATCCTTTACATAGGAGAAATTCACGTCCTTAATCTCGATTGCACCCTTCGTATCCGTTAATACATGGGCATGCTCCTTCTCCGGTACCTGCGGCGTCTCATCTAAAAGCTCAAACACACGTCCGGCACACGCCATCGCATTCTGAAGCTCGGTAATGACATTCGATATCTCGTTAAATGGTTTCGTATACTGGTTTGCGTAGCTTAAGAAGCAGGTAAGCTGTCCAACGGTAAATCCGGTCGAAATCACGGAAACCGCACCGATGATACCAACTGCCGCATATACAAGGTTGTTGACAAATCTCGTACATGGATTGACAATGGACGAATAAAAGGTTGCTGACATGCTGTCTTTCTCCAGACGGTCATTGATCTCCTCAAAACGGTCTAACGCATCGTCCTCATAGCCAAATGCCTGCACAATCTTCTGCTGCCCGATCATCTCGTCAACAAGCGATGTGATATCTCCACGCGTCTCAGACTGCCGGTGGAACAGATGATAGGTACGCTTCGCAATAAACGATGCTACAAACAGGGAAAGTGGCGTCAATACAATTACAACCAGCGCGATCGGTACATTTACAGCTATCATAAATCCAAGCGTTGCCAGAATCGTTACGATTCCGGTGAACAGCTGTGTAAATCCCATCAGAAGTCCGTCTGCAAACTGGTCGATATCCGACACGATACGGCTCACGATATCGCCATGCTTGTGCGAATCAATATAGGAAAGCGGAAGCTCCTCCATATGATTAAACACTTCGATGCGGATATCCCGCACAACGGAATACGTGATATGATTGTTAATAATATTCATAAACCACTGTGAAATCACTGTCACAACGGTTACCATCAAAAATGTATAGATGATGTCCTTGATTCCATCGAAGTCAACCAGACCTTTTCCGACGATCAAGTCGATTGCATCACCGGTCAGAATCGGTGCATACAAGGTAGAGGCAACAGTGATCATCGCACAGACAAACGAAAGGATGACCAGAATACGGTATTTCTTGATGTGTGTCAATACACGCTTCAACACAGCTTTATCAAAGCCCTGCAGCTTCTTTTTCTTATCCTTAGACATCTGCCTTCACCTCCTTGTTCTGGGATGCGTAGATCTCCTGATATACCGGACAATCCTTCATCAATGTATCATGATTGCCAATGCCTGCGATCTTACCATCGTCCAAAACGACGATTTTATCTGCATACATAATGGATGATGCACGCTGCGATACAAGGAATACGGTTGTGTGATCGGTCTTCTCCTTGATTGCTTTCCGGAGAGCGGCATCCGTCGCATAGTCAAGTGCGGAAGAACTGTCATCAAGAATCAGGATCTCCGGCTTTTTCACAAGCGCACGCGCGATCGTCAGTCTCTGCTTCTGTCCACCGGACAGGTTCTTACCACCCTGGTTCAGCATAAACCCGATACCTCCGTCCTTCTGCTGCACAAAATCCTCCGCCTGTGCAATCGAAAGCGCTTCCTCGATCTCCTCGTTCGTTGCATCTTCCTTGCCCCAGCGGATATTATCTGCGATCGTTCCAGAAAACAGCACTGCCTTCTGTGGAACGACACCAATCTTTTCAATCAACTGTTCCTTCGGATATTCTTTTACATCCACACCGTCGATCTTGATGCTTCCCTGCGTACAGTCATAGAAACGTGGGATCAGATTCACAAGTGTGGACTTACCAGAGCCGGTACCTCCGATAATACCAATCGTCTCGCCACGTTTCACCTTCAGCGATAAGCCCTCGATAGAAGATTCCTTTGCCTCCGCATACGTGAGACCTGCATCGACAAACTCCACCTTCGGAATCGCTGTACCGCCGGCTGCTTCCACGGGTGCAGTCTCATATATCTGGCTGCTTGTCGTCTCGAAGATCGCACCGAGACGGTTCGCACAGGCAACTGCCTTTGTCTCTGTAATAATCAGATTTGCAAGCTTCACAAGCTCAATCAGAATCTGTGACATGTAGTTTACAAGCGCATATACTTGTCCCTGCTTTAAAATACCGAGATCTACCTGCTTTGCGCCGCCCCAGATCAGGGCTACAATCGACAGGTTAATGACTGCGTAGGTCAGCGGATTTAAGAAAGAAGAAATCTTTCCGACGAAAAGCTGTCCTTTCGTCAGCGCTTCCGTTACCTCGGCAAACTCCTCTTTTTCCTTCTTCTCCTGATTAAATGCACGGATGACACGCACACCGGACAGATTCTCTCTGGATTTCAATGTCACTGTGTCAAGCTTGCTCTGTACTTTCTTATATAAAGGAATCGAAACAAGCATGATTCCAAATACGATCACGATCAGAACCGGAAGCGTGATGAAGAACACACGCGACGCCTTCGCATTCACAGAAAACGCCATGATCGTTGCACCGAACACAATAAACGGGGAGCGCATAAACAGACGCAGGAACATATTGATTCCTGTCTGTACCTGATTGACATCACTCGTCATACGCGTGATGAGTGTCGCACTGCCGAGCTTATCGATCTCTGTATAGGAAAGTGTCTCGATATGCTTGAACAGATCATACCGGATTTCCTTTCCGATTCCCATTGCCGTCTTCGCTGAAAAATACTGCGCTGTGATGGAACATCCAAGTCCAATTACGCCGAGTCCAACCATGACAAATGCCATCTTATAAATATATGGCTTGTCATTTCCTGCAATACCATTATCAATGATTGCCGCCATAACGAGCGGTACCAAAAGCTCAAAGGCCGCTTCTAACATCTTGAATAATGGTGCTAAAATTGCTTTCCATTTGTAATTCTTGAAATATTGTAATACTTGTTTCACGTTTCTTTCCTTTTTCTCTTTCACTTATTTTATAGTTGACCTATGATACAAATTCCCTTAAACTATTATAGACAAGGATTTTTCTTTTTCAATACAAAATCAAAAAAATGTAAAGGAGATTCATACTATGGACGATAAAAACAGATCATTTTCAACCGATAATACCGACGACGATGACTATGTAGACATGGTGTTAGATGATGGCACAGAGCTTCATTGCAGTGTCATTGCCATCTTCCCAGTCGAAGGTCAGCAGTATATCGCATTGCTTCCGGACAAAGTCATAGAAGGCTACGAAGAAGACGACGTCTTCCTCTACCGTTACACAGAGAAGGAAGGCGACGACGTCGAACTTGGCATGATCGATTCCGAAGAGGAATACGAGATCGTTGCCGATGCGTTCGACGAGCTTTTAGATAACGAAGCCTACGAAGATATGTAAGCTTCTCTATTCTGTAAGGTCATAGATTTCCACTGTCTGTGTTTCAAACTGGAAGCTGTAAATGTATGACCACTGCGTCGTTCCGTTCAGACACAGATCGACATTTCCATAAAATGTACAATTATCATTTGCATCCAATGAAAATCCATCTACTGTCACACCGTAGATGGATGTTTCTTTGTCTGACAGTTTTTTCATCCGTAAACAACTGTCAATTACCATCTGCCGCACATCATCGAGCGTCGTTTCTTTCTTCACAAGTGCATCTGTGAGCGTAATTTTCTTATCCTGAATCCGGTCATAATTGTAGCTTGCAATATCTCCATAGCCGCCGACGAGCGGATACTCGACATAGCGTACAACCACTTGTAAATACTGATTCGTGCTATATTCCGTTGTGCGGATCTCCGGGATGATCTCTTTTCCATCTTTGTCTTTCTCATAAATTGCCCCCGGTCCATCCATGATGTCCTGATTCAATTCTTCGATCACCGCACTGTCATGCGTCGATGTAAATTGCGGAAGTTCTATCGCATGTCCGTCCAGTTCCGTATGTACTGCATACGTCAGGGAAGAATCCTCCGATGCATAATTTACCGCTTCGGTTGCATCTTCCTTTGCTGCACAGCCAATCAGGCACAGACAGCTTCCAATCGCCGCAAGCACCATAACCAGTTTTCCCTTTTTTAAGATTCCTTTTGCCATGTAATATCCTCCACAAACCGGCTCTTATCTTTTGCCTTTCCTGCGATTGTTCTCGGTACATAGATATGCAGCGCATGTCTTGCCCGCGTCATCGCCACATAAAACATCCGCCGTTCCTCTTCGAGTTCCGCTGCCGTTTTTGCCTTTTTATACGGCGTAATCTCTTCCACTGCATCGAGAATGTACACCGTGTCAAATTCCAATCCCTTCGCACTGTGCATCGTCATAAGATTGACACCCTTCCGCATCCGGTTCTTCTCCTGCTGTCTCGCAAGCTGCTCTTTGTATTCATCTATAAATGTAAAAAGCTCCGCGTAGCTTTCCATATCTTTAATCATATATCCAAATTCATCTAAAACCTCATACATCTCCGATGCATCAAGCTGGCGGTATTCCGCGTAATCCTTAATATACGTGTCATAACCGATAAAATTCCGTATGAAATTGAGTGCCGGATACGGACGCAGCTTCCGAAGCATCTTTACATCTGCCATCAGCTTATCCAGATTCTCGACGACGGACTCCTTATTGCGGAGCCGAAACCGCAGCTTATCATAATCAACCGGATCTTCAAGCAAGGCGTCCCGGCTGATATAGCGCGACGGTTTATTTATGATTCTTAAAAATGTCGCCCGCGAGGTATCGCCCATCGCAATCCGCATATAATCCAGCACATACCGCACTGCAAAATGGTCAAACAGATTCGGCAATGCATCACTCAACGTATATGGGATATTATATTGATTGAGCTTATAGGCAAGCCGACGCGGCTGTAAATTTGTCCGGTACAACACCGCTTGTTTTTCATATGCGATTCCAGCCTGATACTGTTCCCGAATACGCCGTATGATACACTCGTTTTCCTCCGCCTCATCCTTCACGGTATGCATCTGTACAATCCCAGGTTCTTTTGAAACTGCTTTTAACTGCTTCTTATATCGCGTCTGGTTCTTCTCAATTACCTGCGTTGCCGCCTGCACGATCCGGTAATCGGAGCGGTAATTTTCTCCGAGGTACACAATCTCACAACTTGAAAAATCCTTGCGAAACTGCTGCATGATCTCTGGTCTTGCGCCCCGGAATCCATAGACGGACTGGTCATCGTCTCCGACGATACATGCATTTTGCCGTGGATTTGCCAGCATCCGAAAAATCTCATACTGAATCCGGTTGCTGTCCTGAAACTCATCTACCATGATATATGGAAACAAACTTCTACATTTATCCAAAATATCCGGTCGCGCTGTTAATAGTTCATAGCAAAGTACCATCATATCGTCAAAATCGATCAGCTTCCTGCGTTTTAACTCTGCATCCAGCCGTCGGTACAATTCCCGAAATGCATGTTCTGGCATATCCTTACTGTAATAATTTTCCACATCCATCATGTCGCATTTGACAAGGCTTACCTGTGAAACAATACTGCTTACAATCTCTTCCTTGTTCTCGTAGCTCAGCTCCATCGTATGTAAAATCTGCTCGATGATCCCCCGCTTTTCTTCCTCGGAAATCACACGCAGCATGGATTGCCCATATGCAGTTTTTAAAATCCAATAAAATATGGAATGAAAGGTTCCAAATCGAACCGGATATTCCTTTCCGGGTGTCATCGCACGAAAGCGTTGCTGCATCTCCCCTGCGGCTGCCCGTGTAAAGGTTATAACAAGAATATCTGCGGGTGAAACACCCGCAGATTCTATCAGATACTTGATTCGTTTTGTAATTACAGTTGTCTTCCCGGAGCCCGGTCCTGCAATCACCATCATAGGTCCATCCACATGCGAAACCGCCTTGGATTGTGCCTCGTTTAATTTCATATTATGCATTCGCTCCACAGCACTTCTTATACTTCTTTCCGCTTCCGCAAGGACATGGATCGTTACGTCCAACCTTTGGCGGCTTTACGATTGTCTTGGAAGACTTCTGGATCTTGTACAGTTCCTTTCTTCTCTCAGGAGTCAGGATCTTATCCCACTGTGGAAGTGTATACAACCACTCTGCGTTGCAGTCTACCATGTTCATATAAAGCTTCTCTGGATCATAACCAAGCGCTACCTGTGAATCTTCTTCCAGCTCATCGACCTTGTTTGGCACGATCAGACTGTCCTCGATACCATCCAGAAATCCGATCATCAGCTCAATGCTCATATCGTACTTCTCAGCCAGTTCTTTGACTGTACCGCCCTCGATCTCAACCGGATTCTCAAGAATCTTCTCATAGATTGCCTTTTCTCTCTGGAAATAATCAAGCCAAAACTCCTTTCCTTCTGGAGTTCTGTCATCAAGACTATATGCATGCTCACGCCATTCTGTTAATAAACTCATAACCGTACCTACACAGTGTTATCCTGTGTTTTCCTTTCATTTTTTCATCCAATCTAGTATAGCAAACCAGCCTTTATTTTTCAAGACCGATTCTTTTTGTGATTTTGCAGAACCTTTCCCAGCCAAAGCACCACATAAATGAGTATCGGTACTATAATCATCAGCGCAAGACTCGGCATAAAATATTTGCTGCCCGTCACGCCGGTCACGATCACCAATACGATCAGTGCAAAGATCACAACCAGTCCCACCCACGCCATTACACGTAAAATCGGGCGTCTGCGTATACTTTGTTCATACGTTTCTGTCTTTTTTTCTTCCATGCTCTCTCCATCGCCGCAGCGTTTTGCTTATTCATATCGAAGTGCATCGATTGGATTCAGGTTCGATGCCTTGACCGAAGGAATAAATCCAAACACAATTCCAATCACCATAGAGAAGATTACTGAGATTGCAATCGCTGCTCCGCTGATTGCAACCGGAACTGATGCAACATCAGAAATCAGATATGCAAGTCCCACGCCAGCGCCAACTCCGATGATACCACCCATGCTTGTAAGCACAGCTGCCTCTGTCAGGAACTGCATCAAAATCACTGATTTTCTAGCTCCTAACGCTTTCTTCAGACCTATCTCTCTCGTACGTTCTGTCACAGATACCAGCATGATATTCATAACGCCGATACCACCTACCAAAAGAGAAATACTTGCAATCCATATGAGCTGCTGGCTTGTCGATGCACTGACCTCCTGCATTGCCTTCGCAGTCTCCAGAAGATCTTCACTCTTATACTTAAATGAAGAGCTGCTGCTATCTTCATCCGTTCCGCCTTCCGAAACATTCTCACTGCTTGTGGCTGGCATATAGGAATTCATGATATCCGCCGTTTTCTTTCCTGCATTTGTCATGGCATCTGTACCCGCCGGCTTCACAACCAAGTTATATGGCTCATCAAACGAGAAGATCAAAGGCCAGTTGACATCTGTGATAAACACCTGACCGGAGGATGTATTTCCATAGTAGGTATACCAGTCATTCATAT
>ERZ779889.1493-NODE-1493-length-23081-cov-4.772475_pt1 | contig 23081 bp, 19 predicted proteins | sample MGYA00511030_ERZ779889 | MGnify/ENA primary metagenome ERZ779889 (study PRJEB29588, sample SAMEA2160616) | human gut metagenome | biome: human gut; feature: human-associated habitat; material: faeces | place: Denmark | collected 2008/2010 ...
TATTTTTCTAAAACATCTTTAACACTATTCATTTTTACTTGAAGAAGGTACTATAATTTTACTGCCTGTTTTTATATCACTCATATCGTTATATTCTTCTAACTCTTCTCTTGTTACTCCATATTTTTGTAACACTACATCTATTGTATCTTCTTCTTTCATTATATATACAGAATATGTTTTATATGTTTCTATATTATCTTTAAATGATGAAAATATTGAACTAACATTATTATTTACCATCTGAGGTTTATTAGTATCATTATTAGTATTATTATTAGAGGTATTATTCTCATATATTAATTCATTGCTAGTTTCTACACTCTCAGCATTATTAATAGTAGTATTATCATTATTATTTTGTTCACTTTCTTCTTCTACTATTTCTTTTTTACTATCAAATTCAAGTGGAACTTTTTTTGACGTATCTAAAAACAAATCATCAAGTACTCCATCATTTTTTGATTCTCTATTACCACTATTTTTATCTTCTAATTCTAAAGTATCAAAATCTTCAATTACATCTTCAACAGGTAAAACTACTTCTTTTTCTTCTATGTTATCAATACATAATGTTATATTAAGCCTCATTTTTTCTTCATCAATAACTTCATAAGTAAAATCATCTATATCAAGTGTTATATTTGATGTATCATATTTTTCATCTAATTCTATATCTACAGGTATTTTATATAAAAACTCCTCATCTATTTGACTTGCTTGTGTCATTTTATATGTTCCTTCAAGAATAAAATATCCACTTATTAAATTATCTTTTTCTACTCTTAATGTATGTTCCAAAGAGATGCTTGTTACTTTTGAAATCATTGTTTTAAATTCAATTTCCTTTGTAAAAGGTACTAACTTTTTCATATATCGCTCCTTCCTAATTAAGTATATGTATTAGTCAGTTTGATATACCAAAATGATATTTAAAAAGAATAAATACATTATATTTAGTATTTACTCTTTTTTTATTCTATTTTCAAAAAAAGAATCAAATTTTTTTGATCCTTAATTATTTTCTTTTATGTATAAAATAATTTGTAATATATCCTAAGAATATAGCAAATATTATAACATATAACCACATTAATAATGTATAAACAAGTCCAGAAGAATATCTTCCTATTATTGCCGCAATCGACTCTGGTAAATATTTGCCAATTAAACTTTTTAATTCTGGAACAGTATTATTTTTTATAAAAGTCATTATTCTTAAAAATATATCGATAATTGCAAACGCATACACAAAAGAAGAAAACTTTCTAAAAAATACAACAACAACTATTAATAAAATTAAAACTATAGCTAAATCTATATACATAACTAACACCACCTACAATAACAATATTACCATAAATCTTATACTCTTTCAATCTTAAAATATTGATTACTACGTCTCTCATCATCTAAAGTAGTTGCTTCCCCATGTCCAGGATACACATTACAATTACTATACTCTTTTATACGAATTATACTATTAAGCATTTCATTTTCATCTCCGCCAGGTAAATCACATCTTCCGATATCACCCCTAAAAATAAAATCCCCTACAAACATCTTTTTATCTTCAAAAAAGTAATATGTAGTAGAATCAGCACTATGACCTGGAGTATAAATAACTTCAAACTTAAATTCTCCAATAGAATGAATTCCTTCGCTTAAATTATTATGGTTATAAATACTAACACCATAATATTCACTTATATCCTTTAGAGCTCCTACATGATCAAAATGATTATGGGTAATTAATATTCCAATAACACATCTTTTACCAACCACTTCTTTTATCTTATCAGCATTATCTCCAGGATCAATTATTAAAACATTATTATTTTTTTCTAAAATATAACAATTTTCCTTCAAGTATCCAACTTTTACTATATCTAATTTCATATTCTCACCATAATAATTATATATCAATAATTATTTAGTATCAAGATTTAGTAGCTTCCTTAAAGATTTTACTTCATTACTTATTTTTTCATTTTCTGAAGTATTAAATATATAATCATATCTAAATAATGAAAAACCATCATATTTAGATTTAGTCCTACTATATTCTATCTGTCTTGAAATAATATTATCATCTTCAATCCATTCATTAGATCCACTCTTCGCATAAACGTCTTCCCGACCTATCTTATAAAATGCAAGTGCAGGTATTAGTTTTATATTATTGGCTTTAATTAAACTATTCCAAGTATCTAATGTCTCTTTAAATGGCTTAACTTGATTCTTAAATCCAAAATATAACTGAGGCATTATATAATCAACATATCCACTAGTGCTCAAAATCTCTTCTACATTTAAAAAATGCTTTTTATAATTATTTTCTAAATTACCTTCTGGAGAAATTCCAAAAACCACATCGTTTTTAACATCCTTGATCTTAGCATACACTCTTTTTATAAGAGTAGAAACATTATTATACCTATAATCTTCTAAAGATAATGTACCCCCATTACTAATATATTCATTATAATTATCTAAATCTATATCACTATCAGGATAAAAATAATCATCAAAATGTATGCCATCAACATTATAATTAGTAACTAACTCTTCTACTCCACTAACTATTAAATCATTAACCTTAGCACTTGCTGGATTATAAAATATCCCCTTATTATCAATTACCTTTACGGAATTAGTTCCCGCTAATTTATATGCTGGATTACTCTTATCTAACTTAGAAAAATCAGTACTTGTTGATACTCTATAAGGATTAATCCAAGCATGAACATCTATCCCTCTTTTATGAGCCTCATCAATAATATATTTTAAAACATCATATTCTGGCTTTTTTCCATTATTAGTAACTGTATCAGAAATAGGATAAATATTTGATTCATATATAGCATCAGAAAAGGGTCTAACGTGTAAAATAATTGTATTAAAACCAAATTCATTCATATTATCTAATATCTTTTTAATATTATTTTGACTAGTAGCAGTATCTTTATCCTTTATATATTTATTTAACTCAATATAAGATAAATATACAGCATGCATAGGATGCATTTCATTATTAACTCTTTCATCATTTATTTTCTTCTCTTCCTTCTTCTCAATCATAAAAAAAGAAAGTATAAAAAAAACGGTCACTAGAATATAAAATGAGATTTTTTTCATATAATCACCTAAATAATTATATGATATATTTCATTATAATTCTTAGTAAACAGTTCCCTATTTATCTACATTATTTGTAATAAACATTGCATCTCCAAATGAGAAAAATCTATATTTATTTAAAACAGCTTCATGGTATGCCTTCATTATATTATCTTTTCCAGCAAGAGCACTTACTAGCATAACAAGTGTTGACTTTGGAAGATGAAAATTAGTAATTAAATTATCTACTATTTTAAATTTATATCCTGGATATATAAATATATCAGTAACTCCACTACACTCTTTTAATTCCCCAAATCTATTCATTACGGTCTCAAGTACACGAACACTAGTAGTTCCAACAACAACTATTTTATTTCCGGACTCTTTTGTCTTATTTATAATATCACAAGTCTCTTTAGAAATAGAATAATACTCAGTATGCATCTTATGCTTAGTAACATCTTCAACATTAACAGGTCTAAAAGTACCAAGTCCAACATGTAATGTCAAATAAGCTATATTAACATTTTTATTTTTAATATCATTTAATAACTCTTTAGTAAAATGAAGTCCCGCAGTAGGTGCCGCCGCACTACCAATATTTTTTGCATACACTGTTTGGTATCTTGATTGATCTTCAAGCTTTTCATGAATATAAGGCGGAAGTGGCATAGTTCCTAACTTATCAAGAATCTCATATAGTATTCCATCATAACTAAGACTAAATACCCTAATACCTTCTTCTCCAACACTACTGCATGTAGCCTTCAACATTCCATCTCCAAAACTTATAACAGTTCCAACCTTAACTCTTTTAGCCGGTCTTGTTAAACACTCCCAGTTATTATCATCAATATTTTTCAAAAGAAGTAACTCAATTACTGCCCCAGTTTCTTCTTTTACGCCAATAATCCTAGCTGGTATTACCTTTGTATCATTTAAAACTAAAGTATCACCTGGATTTAAGTAATCTATAATATCAGAAAAAGTTTTATGGAAAATATTTCCATTTTGCTTATCTAAAACTAACATCCTAGAAGAATCTCTCTTTTTTAACGGAGTTTGAGCAATTAATTCTTCTGGTAAATAATAATCAAAATCATCTGTTTTCATAACACACCTCTACTTCTCTTCTCCCATATCAAGTTCAACTTGTACAAGTGTACCTCCCTTAGGATTAAGTCCTAAATGTTTATATCCCTTATCAGTAACTATTCTACCTCTAGGAGTTCTTTTTATATATCCATTCTGTAACAAGAATGGTTCATAAACATCCTCAATAGTGGTAACCTCTTCACCAATAACACTAGCAATTGATTCGATTCCTACCGGTCCACCATTAAATTTTTCTATTATTCCACGCAATAACTGATGGTCAGTCTCATCAAGTCCATCTTGATCAACTTTTAATCTACCTAAAGCTCTTTTAGTAATATCAAGCGTTATTACTCCATCACCATCTACAAGTGCAAAATCCCTTACACGTTTAAAAAGTCTGTTTGCAATTCTTGGTGTACCTCTACTACGACTTGCAAGTTCCATAGCAGCATCATCTTCAATTGGAACACCTAAAACTCTTGAAGTTCTTTTAACTATTTCCATCAATTCTTCATTTTCATAATATTTAAGCTTAGAAATTATTCCAAACCTATCCCTTAATGGTCCGGTTAAATCACCCGCACGAGTAGTTGCTCCTACTAAAGTAAATGGTGGTAAATTAATTTTAATATTTTTACTATTACCATCACCACCAACAATTATATCAAGAGTAAAATCTTCCATAGCTGGATATAATATTTCTTCAATATAAGAAGGCATTCTATGTATCTCATCAATGAATAATACGTCCCCCGGTTCTAGTGAAGAAAGTATCGCCGCCAAATCTCCAGACTTTTCAATACTAGGACCACTTGCAGTTTTAATAGAAGTACCCATCTCATTTGCAATTATATAAGCAAGTGTTGTTTTTCCAAGTCCTGGAGGACCATATAATAAAACATGATCAAGTGTTTCCCCTCTCATCTTAGCAGCTTCTATAAAAACCTTAATATTCTCTTTAACATCTTTCTGTCCAATATATTCACTTAAGAGTTCTGGTCTTATAGATTCTTCATTTACATCATCACCATCAATTTTCTCTTCACTAAGAATTTTTTCATCATCCATACTAAAACCTCCTATTTTAAAATATCTAAAACTTCACTCCAACTATCTATTCTAGTTCTATTATCACCCTTACCAAATAATATTGGCTTAATAGAAGTATCAATTAATGAATCATAAACACTAACATTATTATCTATCATATAATCAATTCCTTCTTCTATGCAAATATCTTTTTTGTTTTCATATCCAAATAATAATTTATCATATATAATACCATTTTTATTTAAATAATCAACAGTTAAATCATATATATTATCACTATATCTATTGCTTCTAGCAGTAATTATATATATTGTATTCCCATCTTCTTTTAACTTTTTAATTGTATCAACACAACCATCTTTTACAGTAAGAGAAGAAAATACTGGCTCTATATATTCTCTTAAGAATTTCTTATATTTATCAAATTCAGAAACAGTAAAATTAGAGTAATCTAGAGAAGTATCAACTGGAATTTCTAAGTTTTTCATACACTCATAAATCTTCTCTGTTGTATTTGTTATAGTATCATCAATATCAATTCCTATTTTCACCTTGTATTTCTCCTTTAACTTTTTTAAAATTTATCTTTTTAACTTTTTTTAAGTAACATTCCCCACAAAGTGGAACATATTCTATATTACAAGTTCCATCTATTACAACTTCTTCTCCATCGATTTCGAAAACACCATTTCTTTTTCTACCAACATATCTTGCGATATTACCACAAGAACAAAGCGTTGTTAACTCTTCTAATACATCAGCAAGTTCTAAAAGCCTTTTACTACCCTCAAAAGACTCAAGCATAAAATTTGTTCTAAGTCCATAACAAAGCACTGCTACATTCATTACTTTAGAAATTATCCAAAGTTCATCTACTTGAGAAGCTTTTAAAAACTGTGCCTCATCAACTAAAATTGCATTAACATCTGATATAGATGATCCAATTTTTTTAATAACTGAATCTCCCTCAAATATTAAAAAGTCAACATCTCTTTCAAGACCTATTCTAGAAGAAATTTTATTACCTGCTTTTGTATCAATTGCTGGTTTTAAAACCAAAACTTTATAACCATTTTCTTCATAATTATAAGCTGTTCTCATTAAATCAATACTTTTACCAGAATTCATACTAGCATATTTAAAATGCATCTTTGCCATAATAACCTCACTATTTTAACAACAATTTTAAAGCTTCTTTTACTTGATCCTCAATAGATAAATTAATATCCACTTTATTTATTACACTCTTAAATTCTTTTTCTTTATAACCCAAACCTTTTAATACTTCAATTAATTCCTCGTAAGAATTAGTATCAACTACCTCTCCAGTAGCTATAACTCCAAGTTTGCCTTTTAAATCAAGTATTATTTGTTTAGCAACCTTATCTCCTATTTTAGGAAATTTCTTTAAATAAAGAATATTTTCTCTTTCAATAGCGTCTACAACTCCCGCAACTGAACCAGTCGCAAGTATAGGAAGTGTCATCTTAGGTCCTAATCCTTTAACACTTATTAACTTCAAGAAAAGTTCTTTTTCTTCAATACTTTTAAACCCATATAATGATAACTCATCTTCTTTAACATTTTGAAAAACAAAAACTTTATATTCGTTTCCCTCATGAAATGAATATGGGTTTGGTGTATATATCAAATAACCAATACCATTATTATCAAGTATTATTGCGTTTGATACTATATTAGTTACAATACCTTTTATATAATCATACATATTTAAATCCTCCTAAATAATTATACAATAAATTACACAAAAGAAAAAGAGGTTGACACCCATTTACAACAATTATAATTATAAAATATTGTAGTTAACAAGTACACATGATTTAATATAATTATGAAAGGTACGGTGAATATGGAAAAAGAAAAGCAAAACAAAAAGAGCACAAAAATAATAATAGGAAGTGTTGTAGCCTTACTAATTATAGGCTGCGGAATTATATCTTACTTATGCCTTAGTAAAAGTACAACAACAAAAACAAAAAAATTATATTCCCCTTATGAATTATCAGGGAACAACTTAGAAAAGTTTGATCTTCAATTCTTAAAGCTAGAAAATGAAGAAAAAAACAAAGCTTATAGTCCACTATCTATAAAGTATGCATTAGAAATACTTGCTGAAGGAACTGATGGAACCTCTAAAAAACAGCTTGATAGTGTTATAGGAAAATACAAATCAAAAAAATATGAAAATAGCAAAAATATGTCACTAGCAAATGCATTCTTTGTAAAAAACAATTATAAAGATAAAATAAACAAAGAGTATGTAGACAATTTAAAAAGTAAATATAATGCAGAAGTAATATATGATGAGTTTAAAAACGCTAAAGCATTAAATAATTGGGTAAGTGATAAAACATTTAAACTAATTAAAAATATGGTAGATGATGAAACCATTCAAAATAGTAACTTTACACTTGTTAATGCCCTAGCTATTGATATGGATTGGGTAAATAAAATTCAAGACCACTATAACTCATTTTCTGTAGAATATTTTGGAGAAAGCTATAATTTTTATGTTGGTCCTCTACTATTAGATGGATATAATAAACTTAAATTTAACAATAATAAAATGTCTGCGAATGCTGTACATTTTGGCGCAGTCGCAAATAAATATGATATTGTTAAAACTTTAGGAGAAGATAAGATAAGAAAAACTGTTGGTGAAGCATATCAAGAATATTTAAAAGGAGAAATATGTGAAGATGAAGAAAAAGATGTAAATAAGTTTCTTGATAATTATATTGAAAATATAAATTCAAACTATAAAAGCATTTCTAGTTCTACAGATTTTAGTTTCTATGATGATGATAATGTAAAATCATTCGCGAAGAGTCTAAAAATATATAATGGAACTACTCTACAATATGTTGGAATTATGCCAAAGAAAAGTAACCTTAAAGATTATATTAAATCAATTGATGCAAAAGATATAAGTAACATAATTAGTAATTTAAAAGAGCTTGAATTATCCAGTTTTGAAGAAGGAACGATTACAGAAGTAGATGGAAATATCCCACTATTTAAATTTGATTATACTCTAAATCTAAAAGAAGATTTACAAACATTAGGTATTAAAGATGTATTTAATTCCAATAAATCTAATCTATCAAGATTAACAAAAGAAAAAGGGGCTTATATAGATAGCATAAATCATAAAACAAACATAGAATTTTCTAATGATGGAATTAAAGCAGGTGCCGCAACCGAAATAGGTTATGGTGGAGATACATCTTGTCCTAGGTTTACCTATTACTATTCAGTACCTATTAAAAAGATTGATTTAACATTTGATAATCCATATTTGTTTATAATTAGAGATAAATCTACAGGTGAAGTATGGTTTACAGGTACAGTATATGAACCAATTGAGTATACTGAAATTGAACGATAATAAGCTTTAACATTAAAAGCCCTATCAAATTGATAGGACTTTTTTTAATGGTAGTAATTACTTACTCTATTATTTTTAAATTTACCTAGTACGATGAACATTCATGCTTTCATCTACAACATTTCCATCAGATTGCTTAGAATTATCAGCCGAATCCAAATTGTTATTTCTATTTATTATCTCTTCTAATGCTTCTACTTGTCCTTTAGCAACTTCTGGATCGCTGGAGATTTCAAAGAATCTTGAACTTTCTCCACGTTCCATTGCAGCTTTTTGCTCACCAATGAATTTATCCATGTTTTTTGAATACGGAATCTTTTCTATTGTTCCATCATATTTTTTTACATATGCAACTTTTTTATCACCATTTCCATTAATAATGAGTGCTTCCGTTTCATCATTAAATTTTTGTGCCGCTGCTTCATTAAGTTGTTCTTCAACAGGTGGTTTTGCAAAGTATTTATCATGATTATTTCTTATCTCTTCTTTTATATCATCATTGCAACGCAAGTTATCCAAGTCAAAATCATAAGGTAACATAAGACCTTCTGCACTTGTTAAACCTCTCAAATATAAGCCCCCACCAATATTAACTCCAGATAAATCTAAGCCTTCGGCACTTGTTAAACCCCTTAAATATAAACTTTCACCAATATTAACTCCAGATAAATCTAAGCCTTCAGCATTTGTTAAACCACTTAAATCTAAATAGCCAATATTAGCCACAGATAAATCTAAGCCTTCGGCACTTGTTAAACCACTTAAATCTAAATAGTCAATATGGGCTCCAGATAAATCTAAACCTTCGGCACTTGTTAAACCTCTTAAATTTAAATCACCAATATTAGCCCCAGTTAAATCTAAGCCTTCGGCACTTGTTAAACCGCTTAAATCTAAATCTCCACCAATATTAACCCCTGATAAATCTAAGCCTTCAGCACTTGTTAAACCTCTCAAATATAAGCCCCCACCAATATTAGCTCCAGAAAAATCTAAGCCTTCGGCACTTGTTAAACCGCTTAAATCTAAATCTCCACCAATACTTTCCGGTAATTTAAGTCCATCAGCATTTCTTAAACCTCTTAAATCTAAATCTCCACCAATATTAACTCCAGATAAATCTAAGCCTTTAGCACTTGTTAAACCACTTAAACTCAAACTTCTACCAATATTAACTCCAGTTAAATCTAAGCCTTCGGCACTCGCTAAACCACTTAAACCTAAATAGTCAATATGGGCTCCAGATAAATCTAAACCTTCGGCACTTGTTAAACCGCTTAAATCTAAACCACCAATATTAGCCCCAGATAAATCTAAGCTTTCGGCACTTGTTAAACCTCTTAAATTTACACCTCCATCAATATGAGCTCCAGATAAATCTAAGCTTTCGGCACTTGTTAAACCGCTTAAATCTAAATTTCCACCAATATTAGCTCCAGATAAGTTTAGACTCTCAGCACTTGTTAAACCGCTTAAATCTAAATTTCCACCAATATTAGCTCCAGATAAATCTAAACCTTCGGCACTTGTTAAATCACGTAAATCTAAATCTCCATTAAATTCTTTATTATATTTAAACATCAAAGTATAATCCTTTGCTTTATTTCTTTTTTGCTTTATTTCATTTATTCTAGGATCTTTTTTATATCCAAAACCGATTATCTTACCATCTATTTCATATAAAAATCTAATTTCGTCAACACTAAGTTCCATATTATGGCTCACTTTTCTATCAATTAAAGTAAGTAACTCCATATCATGAACGCTTTTTAGATAGTTATCTTTATCAGGAAACTCATCTAACTTTTTATTTAGTATAGGCATCATTTCTGATTCCATATTTTGCCCATCCGCAATTCCTCTAATTTCAGCAATTTTAGCTTTTCCATGCATTCTAATAGCAATTCTAGGTACTTTTGCATCTCCATTTTCATCTAAACTATAATAAACATAAAAGTCCCCACCAGCTAATTGATCCCTGGCAAAACTCTCTCCCGCTGCCGTACACCATCCAGTATAATACCCCTGAAGGGATTCACGAAGAATATGGTAATCGCTTCCTTGCTCATATTTTACCCACTCACCTTCAATTGTTTTGCTTTGATATTCTCCCTTTAGCATGCTTTGTTTAATGGAATATTCATATAATTGTTTAAAGTCACCTCTACCTAAAGCAGATTTAATTTCTTCATCACCATTTTTGCTTTTGACATATTCTTCCATTAAATGTATTGTAGCAGATATACATTCTTTTTCTACAGGTGGAAATGGATATACTGTTGTATCATCCCTTTTCGCAAATTTTTTTGTTTCTTTATCATATTTACCTAAGCTTTGCAAGCCCTGAAACACCCAATATTTTTCCCACATTTCCCATGATTTACCTTCTTCATCATACAAAAAGTAGTCTATCCATTTATCCAATGTTAGTTTTTGGTCTTCAATAGCCGCATCCGCATATCTTTTCCTGTCCTCTTCAGTTAAAGTAATATTTCCCATTCCTCTTTCTCTAGCAATTCTAACCTGATTTTGAAAATAAGCTTCTGGAATATTTTCTGGTTTTATTACATACAAATCATAATAAAAATTCTTAAGCATATTTTCACCAGTTTTACTTTTACTTTCCGCTACTCTCTTGTGCACTTCTTCTAATCTATTGAAATAATCAAGTAATCTTTCTCTTACCTCAGTTCTACTAGAAGCATCTTTAACTATTTCTGAACCATGTGGATGTGATTGCTTATACATTTTAAATATAATATCTATCCATCCAATTGTCTCTTTATTCATACTATCACCCTACATTAATGATAACATACAAAAAATGTTCCAGATACAAAATGATTAGTATTTTACATAATGTTTACATAAAAAAAACTTATCAGAAACAAATATTTTTCTGATAAGCTTTTTTCTATAACTTTTCTATACTATAAAAATAATAACTTCCATTGTCTGATTTAAATTTTACTCGGTAATGATCCTGATCATAACCTTCTCCTGCTGGATAGTTAAGTTCAATATTAAGTATCGCAAACATATCATCATTTTTAAAACTTATAAGTTTACCAAACTCTTGGTAAGTAGTATTAGAATATTTAAAAACAACAATATCCTTATTTTCAAAGTAATAATATGGAACAACCTTTTCTGTATTATTTTCTATATCAAGTGTATAATTTGGTCCAAAAATAAGTTTTGAAGTAGCTAATATATCATCTACTGAAGCATAATAATTAAAACATTCACTACCCTCTACAGATTTACTAGACAAGAAACCATTTTGTAAAAGTTCATCTTCTAAATCCGTTGAACAAACCTTATTTAATTTGTTACTATCAATATTAGAAAATACTATTGCCAGTTTTTGTTCAAGTGTCATATCATCCAATAGTAATTCACCCTTTTTAGTTGGATATGAATAACTAGGGGCAGGATCACTTATTATTCTTTCAAATAATTTTGTAGCCTCTAACTTAGTAAATTCTTTCTTTTCTACACTTGCATTGTTATTATTTGAATTAACAACATTTGGCTTCTTTTCTTTGACCTTAGTATAAATTGTATAAAATACAAATACACATATAGCAACTAAAAGAAGTGAAAATATCAATTTTGTAATACTTATTCCTTTCTTTTGTTCCATAAATTACTCCTTTCTAGATTATCTACGTTCTAAAACCTCAATGATTGGAGGAAGAATTTGTTTTTTCCTAGAAACAACACCATCAAGATAATATCCTTGAGTAAGATTTTCTATATTAAAGCTATCTTCCAATATATGTTTAGCTTTATCATTAAATAATATGTAAGAACCATTCTTCATTACATCAGTAATAAATAATGTAACTATCATATAATCATTATTTATAGAAGTCTCATTTAATAATTTAACAAATGCAGCTTTATCAAGTTTTAAACTATTATAATCTGTAGTAAAGATTTGCCCAATACCAGATTCAATATTAGCAACTTTAAAGACTTTAAAGTCACTAAATAAAATTTGTTCCATACTTTTGCCTTTAATAGAAGAGCCTGCCCTAAACATTTCTATTCCATATTTTTCATAATCAACACCGGCAATCATACTTAATCTAAATACAGCTTGTTTATCTAATTGAGTAGTAGTTGGTGATTTTAATAAAAGTGTATCAGATATTATTCCAGATAACATTATACCAGCAATATCTTTTGGTATAGGAAAATTATTTTCTTCATATAATTGATGTATTATTGTATTAGTACTTCCAACTGCCATATTTCTAAAGTTTATTGGCGAAGATGTAGTTAGTGTACCTATTTTATGATGGTCAATCACTTCAATTATGTCCGATTCCTCTATTCCATCAACACTTTGAACTATTTCATTATGATCAACTAAAATTACCTTTTTCTTATTTTTATCATTTATATCAACAAGTCTTAAAAAGCCTAAACAATTATTTTTCTTATCAACTATTGGGTAATTTGTATGTTTTGTCTGATTACTAACTTCAACAAAATCACTCAAATAATCATTTTCCTCAAAATAAATTGGATCTCTAGTAAGAATTATATCATCAATATAATTACTTAAATTTATTAATTTAGTAGTATGGAAAGTATCATAGTGGGTCTTAACTACATTTACTTTATTTTTCTTAGCAACCTCTAAGTGTTCCTCTTTAATTTCTCCATCTCCTACTATTATTATCATTTTAACAGAGGAATTAACTGCATATTCTAGTATACTATGACGATCCCCTACTATTAATATAGTATGCTTATCTAAGTCAATATTATTTAAAAAAGTTGTACTTCTATATGATGCAGTTAAAATATTTCCCTCTATTTCATTATCGAATCTTAATACTTCACTACCACCTAATGCATCTAAAATATTGTCATAAGAAGTCTTAAGTTTAATTATATCTCCCTCTATAAAATATGAAGATATATCTTTTAGCGTAATTATACCAACTAATTTGCCACCCTCATCAACAACAGGTGCCCCACTTATTTTATCGCTTTTTAATATGTCATAACATTTTTTAATAGATATATGCCTATTAATTGATATTCTATTATAATTAACATCCTTTATTTGGGTTTTAACATCATTCAAATACTCAGGACAATTAACATTAAAATATTTAAGTGCAAACTTCGTTTCATTGTTTAATCTACCTAAAACTTTTGCTTCTGCATCAAAACCTTGTTTATTTTTCAAATAAGCTAATGATATCGCAGAAGTAACCGAATCAGTATCTGGTTTTTTATGTCCAAAAATATATATTTTACCCATTCTATTCACCCTTTATTCTTTATACTTCTTTTAAAACTCCAGTAAATACAGAATATAAATAAGTAGTAACCGTCTTATTAGTTTTACTTTGTATATATTCCCTATAAGCAGTAAGTTGATTTTTATAAGCTTCATCAACAATATTATTTAACTTATAATCAATTATTTGTATATGATCATCATAAACTAACATTAAATCTATAATACCATGTCCACTATTACATCCATCATTATACATAAATTCATACTCTTTATATATAGTACAATTATTAAAATCAATCTCAGACTCTAAAAATTGCTTTATATATGGTACATAACGTTTATCCACATTAGTAAAATCAGGATTTAAAAAGTCAATACACTCTAAATAATGATGTATCTTTCTACCAAGTTCCATTTTATCTCTAGTAGAACTAAGTAAAAGTGAAGGAGACACCTTAGAAAATTTCTTTTCCTCAATAGTATTATTCTCTATAGAAATATTATCTACCTTAACTACACAATCACTTTTTGGAATAAGCTTCTTATAATCAAGTGCAGTAGCCAAATTATAATCTTTAGAAAGAGGAATAGAAGAAATAGGAATATCCACTATATAATTAGCTATACTACTATATACACTATTAATTATATCTAAAAATGACCTATAATTCAACTTAGAATCTGATTTATTTATAGTTTTGTTCTCCACCTCACCTACTAAAATCATTTTTTCTCTACATCTAGTAAGTGCAACATAGAAAAGCCTTATTCTCTCACTTATATCTTCTCTTATATACTTTTCTCTAAATAAGTAGTTATAAATAGTTTTATTTATACCTTCATTAAAATAAGGGCAAATAACTCCATATTCATTATCAAATATAAATCTTTCCATTGTATCTCTAACATTAAATGAAGAAGATATTCCTGTATAATAACAAATAGGATATTCTAGTCCTTTAGATTTATGAATAGTCATTATACCTACACTATTAGGATTAACATCATTAATCTCTACTTTAATATCAAAATCATCATCAACTAACTTATTTAAATATTCTAAAAAGTCTTCAACTGAATAATCCATCTCTTCAGCATTACCAGCCAAATTATAAATATATTCAAGTCTTACTATACTATTTTGAATACTTCCAACAGTAATTAACTTCTCATAAAATTTAAAAGAAGAAATTAATTTTGATATCAAACTTCTTATTGATAAACTATCATAATCAGTTTCAATATCATCTAATATTTTAATAATTTCACTATCAGAATAATTACCGTTTTTAAAATAATCAAAAATCAAAGAATCAGGATAATTAAATAAATAACTTCTAGCAATAGATGAGAAATTATATTTAAAATCTATATCAAACTCTCTATTATGATATTTAATCATAAGTCCAATTAAGTTTTTAATTATTAATAAATCATTATTTCCAGTAATAGATGTATATGTATATTTAGTAAGTGGAATATTCATATACTCAAATATTTTTTTATATAAATCAAATCCACTTGCCCTATCCATAAGTACTACAAAATCACTATATTTACAATCCCTAAGAATTCCTAAATCTTTATCAAAAACTTGATAATGATTATTTATTTTCTTCTTTATATCAGTTGCTACTATAAAACATTCAACTTCAGCTTTTGTAAATCCAATTGACTTATCATATTTATAGTTATATATTTCAAAATTTTCATCTTGAGTAGTATTACCTTCTTCAAAATATACATTATTTCCAAATACCATTTGATGTGATTTTGTATAATCAGCACCACCTATTTTATCATCCATAACAATATTAAAAACTGTATTAATATTATCAAGTGTTTCCTTTCTAGATCTAAAGTTTTTATTTAAATCTATTTTAAAACCGCCATCTTCTACTGAGTATTTATCATATTTATTTTTAAATATATATGGATTAGCATTTCTAAATCTATAAATAGATTGTTTAATATCACCTACCATGTATACATTATTATTTTCAATAAGTCCAATAAACTCTTCTTGTAAATCAGAAGTATCTTGGTACTCATCAACCATTATTTCTTGAAAACCATTTCTAATTTCAGAACAAACATCATCATTCTCTTTAAGTATTTTTATTGCCATTTTACTAATATCATTAAATTCAAATACGTTATTACGACTTTTAAATTTATCAAGTCTAGATGTTAGTTCTCTTATTATAGAAATAATTGCTTCTAAATAAGGCTTAGTCTTTAAAATTCCATCCTTCATACTAGTAACATCATCATATATTGATAATTCTTTTAATGATTTAATTTCCTTAGAAATTTCTTCCTTGCGTTCTTTTACATCATCATCTGAATTTCTAGGTAGCGGTGGAAGTCTAAATTCTAATGAGTTTTTTAACTCATCATAACTATCAGCATTCAAAAGTGGTGCTAAAACATCACTAAGTTTTTCTAAATAATCAGAATCAAGATAATTAGATAACTCTTCTACTAGTTCACTAATTTTTTCCCTTTTAGATAAAATACTACTTACATACTTATTAATATTTGAGTCAATAAATTCTTCATTATAGAATTTATCCATATATGTATCTAGATATTGATATTTATCATATATTAAATCCATTTTATCACTTATAGACAAAATATATTTCTTTATATCATCATCATTCTTTACACAAAAATCCCCAATTAGTTTTAAGAAATTTGGATCTTCTTCTTCATATAAAGAATCAAATATTTCATCTATTATTCTACTTTTTTCAGTATATATTACACTAGAATCCGCTATATTAACATTCCTATCTACTCCCAGTAAATAATAATATTTTTTAACAAGTGATAAACTATAACTATCAAAAGTAGTAATATATGCGCCATCTATCAAATCTAGTTGACTAGATAAATCTGGTGCTTTCTTTATAGCAGATCGAATTCTTTCTTTCATTTCTTTAGCAGCTGCATTAGTAAAAGTTAAAATAAGTAATTTATCTATATCAACACCATTATTTAACTTTCTAATTACTCTAGCAGTTAAAACCGCAGTTTTACCACTTCCAGCACCCGCAGAAACAATTATATTAGTTCCCTCTTTATCTATTGCTAGCTGTTGTTCATTTGTCCATTTTGGCATACTACTCTTCACCTCCTAAGAAGCTTAAAGATTTATTTTTATTAAGTTTCACAAAATCAGATTCACATCTATAACAAATATCTTTGAACTTGCAATAATTACATCCAACTTTATCAAAATCTATTTGTTTAGGATTTATATCAAAATTACCCATTAAAATATTATCTCGTGCTTCATCTATTTTATCATCAATAATTGATATAAGCTTATCCATCTGTTCATAACTTAAAACTTTCGCAAATCTATCAAATCCCTCTTTATTAGTTCTCATAGATTTAACATAACTACTTTTTTCATAATCAGGAATAAATACCTCTAAATCACTAACATCTGAAGTAGAATAACCATCTAATTTTAAATTATCACATTTTAAAGACAAATAGGTTTTACCAGGCACAAACCTTATTTCATTAGATAAAATTCTTTGAAGGTAGAATCCAGTAAATCTAACATTTTTAAATAAGTTGCTTTTCTTTACTAAGTATAAATATATAGGTAACTGCATACTAAAGCCATATATAACACTATATAAATCAATATTTGTGTTACCAGTTTTATAATCAACTATACTAACTAAAGTATTTTCTTTTTCCTTATACATAATTTTATCTACAATACCAGTAAATACAACAGGAATAACCGAACTCTTATCAATTGTAATTTTCTTTTCAAGTAGAAGTTTGGTTAAACCAGTTTCCTCTTGTAAATTTTTAACCTGTTCAATTACAAAAGATAATTCACTCTTTAATTTTTTTAGTAAAAACTTCTCTTTATTTGTAAGAGTTAAATTACTAACATACTTATCATATTCACTTGAAAAATCAAAGCCTTCATTAAAACAAATAGAAAGTATGTAATGAAATAATGACCCAATGACAGTATTAAAATTTTCAACATACTTATCAAGTTTTAGTATATTGGTTAAATAATATTTAAAAGCACAGTGATAATAATTATCAATCGAAGTATATGAAAGTGTAAGTCTTGGTTTTAATAACTCCAATAAAGATTTATTATTAATACCTGTAAACTTATTATCATAAGTAAGATAAGGTATTGAAAAATTATTATATAAAACAGGTAATTGTTCACTTTTTATTCCAAACTTTATAAAGTTATCTAATTCTTTTGATAAAAGAACCTCACTCCATATTTTAGAATAACTATTTTTATAATCCATCTTATATTCTATCTTATTAAGTCCCATTTCACTTGCTAAATTAGATATTAAAACCTCACCATTTAATGAATTTAACTTACAAGAAATAATAAGATTTTTTATTTTTTGAATAGAATTTATAACTCTTTCTTTTTCAAGTCTATTTTTTTCTTCAGTAGTAGATAATAACATATTACATTTAGTTTTTAACAAGTCACCAATAAAATCATCATCTTTAAATAATGTAGGTATTGCGCCCTGATTAAACCCAAGTAAAAAAACATATTCATCAGGTTCAAATATATTGTCAGTAATATTAACTAATTCTATTTGATTTTTCTTTTTCTTAGGCATTATTTTAGTATTTTTTACTTCTTGTTTTGTACATTTAAATATAAATTGAAAAGGATATTCCATATCATTATATTTATTAGAAATATTAAATAGTGCATTATATGTAGCTAAGTTATTATAATTAGTCATATCATATTCAGCTTTAATTATTTCAAGTCCAGCAAAAAATGATTTAGATTCCTCAACTAAGTATAGAAATTTCTTAGTTATTGGAGAAGAATAAATAGAATTATCAGGTAATGAAATAGGAATATTATACATATAAGAAAACATTTTAAGAGTATAATAATATTCCTCACTAACATTAGCTAGTTTTATTTTATTTATATCAACTCCGCTACTTATTAGCTTAGAAATATGATCAAATACAAAAGATACTTCATCTTCTAATGTATTTAAAACATATAAATCCTTAACAGGAAATTTTTCTTCTTCTTCTTCTATTATAGTTGCATCTATTTTATCAAGCATATTTTGATAAAATTTATCTATTTTAGAATATCCATATACGATTATTTTTTTTCTTTTAATATAGTCTAGAAACATATCATCATAATATAGTAATTTCTCTTTGTCCAATTCTTCCTTCATTTTTACTAAATTATTAAGTTTATCATCAACATATGAGTCTTTATCTAAATAATATAATGATTCTAATACATCACTTGCGGCATCCATATTAAATAAATAATGCTGCATTAAATATAATACAGCCCTAACATCATATGAAAAATATATATGATCCCTAACTTCATCAAGTGACATCATCTTATAATTGACAAAATTATCATAATGATTAAAATAATCCAAAATTTTATTTTTTAGATTATTAGGGACAATAAGTAGTACTTCATTAAATTTTGTAAAATCCAGTGTCATAATAAGTATCTCCTTCTATTTAATTTTATCATCTTTAGAACAAAAAGACACGCATAAGTTACGTGTTTTTACTACTTTTTACATCTCTTTTTGAATAAATACATCCACAATAGTCTTGTCTATATAAATTATAGATATTAGAAAGTTCAATGCTTCTTTTATATCCATTTCTTTTCTTAAAATCAGCATATAGATATTTTACGCCATATTTACCTGATAAGTCCTCGCCTATTTCATTTAACCATTTAGCATTTTTATAAGGGCTTATTGATAAAGTCGTTGTAAAATATGAGAAATTATGGCTACTAGCATATTTAGCTGCCTCACAAAGTCTAAGTAAATAGCATCTATAGCACCTACTCCCACCCTCAGGTTCATCTCTCATGCCATCTATAACATCCTCAAAGTCTTCATTTCTATAGCCAATTTCTACTAGTTTAACATTTTTATCAAGCTTCATTTCTTGAATTAATTTATCGAGTTCATTATATCTTTTAGTGAATTCTTCTTTTGGAAAAATATTAGGATTATAATAAAGTATAGTAATATCAAAATATGAAGATAAATATTCCAATACATAAGAAGAACATGGAGCACAGCAAGCGTGTAGTAAAAGAGTTGGCTTTTTACTTAACTGTTTTATCTTATCTAACTCTTCATCCATCATAATTTGATAATTCATACTTATCCCCTCATTTCTTTTTTAACTTTTACATTTTGTTCCTTTTTTACATATTTTTTAGGATCAGTTACTGTTTCTGAATCTATAAAAACATCTGTATTATATAAAACTCCATCTGCAGCATCAGATAAAATTTGTGATAAGGTTTCTGTAACAACTGTTTTTAAAGCACTTGCTCCTCCACCAGTTAAAAAAGATTTAGAAGCAATCGCATCTATCGCAGAAGAATCACAAGAAAGTCTTATTCTATCAGTACTAAATAAAGCTGTTTGCCACATTCTTAAATTACTTATCTTAGATGTAGTTAAAATCTCTTTTAAATCTTCTTTTTCTAAAGACTTCATTTGAACTATAACAGGAACTCTTCTTAGAAATTCTCTCTCCATTCCGCCTAATTTATGTAAATCATCCCTAGTAATAACAACATTTTCTAAAACCCCATCATCCTGATTAAAACCAATTGCCTTTTTAGAATTACTCTTAGCATCTATTATTCTTTGGAAAGCACCTGCAAAAACAAAAGTAATTTTAGAAGTATCTATTTTTATTGTTTCCTTATTGTGCTTAATAGTATAAACACCTCTATCCATTAATCCATATAATTCTTGCTGAACATCTTTTGTTCTTATAGAACTATTAGAGGCACTATCTTCGCCAAGCTTATCAAATTCATCAAGTACAATTATACCTTTTTCAGCTTTTTTAACATCACCATTAGCTTCAGTTAATAAATCATCAAGTAAGCTTACAACATCACCACCTACATATCCAGTAGTTGAATATTTAGTAGCATCCTTAATTATCATAGGAACATCTAATATTTTCGCAGTTGTCATACAAGTCTCAGTCTTGCCAACCCCAGTTGGTCCGATAATCATAACATTCGTTTTAAGTCCTTCGAATTCTCCGTATTTTTGATTATTATAAACTGCATTTACAAACGCCTCAACTTGTAAGTCTTGCGCAACTACACGTTCTTGAACCTTTTTAACAATACCTTTTCTATTTAAGTAAAACTTATTACCTTCAGAATTTCTACATTCCATAAGAGAAGTCCTCAAAGTAGAAGACATATCTATATTATATGAAACAGAATCACCCTCAGCAATAAATGAAACTAAATTAACATCATCTTTTAAATCAGTTATGCAAGAAAATTCATAATCACTAGCCTGTACCAAATACTCATACATCTTTTTTCTTGCGAATCTAAGTTTATCTGAAGGTGATTTAAATTCAACACTCTTAATATAATCACCTAAAAAAATAGGAAGTCCAAAGAAAGTATCAGTATCATTATTATTAAAGCAATCTTCAACAATAGGAATATACATTGGCTTTCCTGATGTAACAGGATAATCTATTCCTGTAAATTCATCAATTGGAAAAAACCTTTTTCCTTTTTTAATATAAGTACCAAGATATATTCCAGTTATCTCAATACTGCTTTTCCATGAAGATTCTCTCTTAGCCTTAAATTTAACTGCTCCCCATAGATTATCAAAATCATTAGCGTTCATACAACAATTCCCCCATCAAGTAATTACTATTCTAGCAAAAATAAGATGAGATATCAATAAAAAGAAAAAATAAAACAAAGATTATTAAAATCTCTGTTTTACTTCTCTGATTTAGTTTCTTCTTTACTTGCAAGAACTTTTTTGCCTTTGTAATTTCCGCAAGCTTTACATACACGATGAGGTCTAATTACTTCTCCACATTGTGGACATTTAGTAGTTACTGCAGCCTCTAATGCGTTATGACTTCTTCTTAATCTTTTTCTAGTTTTTGAAACTTTGTGTTGTGCAACAGCCATCTTTATCACTCCTCTTTATATTTTTCTTTAAGTTCAAGAAAAGGATTATTGCTAGTAGAGCTTGCCTCTTCTTCACTAATTAATTTCCATCCATCGCCATTATATTTACTTAAGTCATTAACCTTAGTAAATCTAAGTGGGACCTCTAATACAATATTTTGCCACAAAATTGGAAGAATATCAATACTATTTTCATCTTTTTCTAAATTTTCTTCAATATTTTCATCAATATCAATGGAAAATGGATACTCTACGTTATCTAAACTAATAGAATCCTCCAAAATCATTTTACCGCTAACATTACATCTGATAGTAAGTTCATTGCTTGCATCGAAAAATATATCACCAACTGCCCTAGCATCTTCTATATCAATAATATCGCTTTTTTCTAACATATCAGATGGAAAAGTTAGTTCTTCATCAAATGAAATCTTATCCTTAACCTCAGAATTTAATTCTTCTAATCTTATAATCATTTTGTATCACCGAACAAATTATATATTAAATTCATAAAAATTGCAAATGTTTATAACAATTACATATATAAATTAGATTTTCAAATACAATTATTTCTGATATAATACTTCTCGAGGTGGAGATATGGCTAATATTGGAATAATATGTGAGTATAACCCATTTCATAATGGACACTTATATCACATTAATAAAATTAAAGAAATGTTTAAAGACTCAACACTTATATTAGTTATGAGTGGAAACTTTACTCAAAGAGGCATACCAAGTATACTAGCTAAAGATGAAAAAACATTAATCGCAAAAAAATACGGAGTTGACTTAGTAGTAGAACTTCCATTTATTTATGCAACTGAAAGTGCAGATATATTCGCAGATGCCGCAGTTACAATATTAAATGAATTAAAAACAGATTACATTGTATTTGGTAGTGAAAGCAATAACATAGATAATCTTATTAATATCGCAAACATACAATTAAATGATAAAGATTTTGATAACAAAGTTAAAACTTATTTAAATGAGGGAATAAACTACCCTACCGCAATATCAAAAGCTCTAAAAGATAAAGCAAATATAGTTAATACCCCAAACGATTTATTAGCTATCTCTTATATAAAATCAATAATAAAAAATAATTATAA
>ERZ779889.1501-NODE-1501-length-22965-cov-9.321955_pt1 | contig 22965 bp, 22 predicted proteins | sample MGYA00511030_ERZ779889 | MGnify/ENA primary metagenome ERZ779889 (study PRJEB29588, sample SAMEA2160616) | human gut metagenome | biome: human gut; feature: human-associated habitat; material: faeces | place: Denmark | collected 2008/2010 ...
TGCAGCCTCCGGCTCATGGGTTTCGGGCTCCTCGTGAGCGGGCTCCGGCTCGGGCTGGAGGGTCTCTGCGGGCTCTTCCGGCTGAGGTTCCGCCACCTGCTCCTTCTTCGGGTTGAAGAAGGTGTTGCTCTTGATGATGGTCTCGTGCTCGGGTTCTTCCTCCTCCTCGATGTCGCGGCTGCGCTTCTTGTTGTTCTTCTCTATTATCTCGGTGATCTTGACATCCACCTTGTCGGCGGCCTGCTTCAACTCGAGGTCCTTGCCGAACTGCTTGCCGATGGCGGGAAGAAGCTCGTCGGAAACCTTCGCGTTGGGGTTGGCCTCGACCTCGACACCCTGCCTGTGGAGGAAGTCCACGAGGATGTCCAGTCCTATGTTGAATTGCCTGATTATTTTACTTAGTCTGATATCTGCCATTCCTTAGTTTTTAGTCTTCGAATTCTGCCTTCAATATTCTGAACACCTCCGCGACGGTCTCGTCCTCGAGGTCGGCCCTCTTAGCGATGTCCTCCTCAGTGAACGCAAGCACCGACTTGGCGGTATCGCATCCGATGGACTCGAGACGGTCGATTATCCACTGGTCGATCACGTCGGAGAATTCGCTGAGCAGTACGTCCTCCTCGTCGGAGTCCTCGCCCTTGGGCAGCTCCCTGTAGACCTCTATCTCGCGGCCTATCAGCATGCCGGCCAGCTGGATGTTGACGCCGTGGCGGCCGATTCCCTTGCTCACCTGGTCGGGCTGCATGAACACCTTCACCTTGTCCTCGGGGTTGTCGCTCATCTCGATATACGAAACGACAGCGGGGTTGAGCGCCCTCTGGATCATCAGCTTGGGATTCTGCGACCACTGAATCACGTCGATGTTCTCGTTGCGCAGCTCCCTCACGATTCCCATGATGCGGCCTCCCCTGACGCCGATGCAGGCTCCGATGGGGTCGATGCGGTCGTCATAGGACTCGACAGCCACCTTGGCCCTCTCGCCGGGCACGCGCACCACCTTCTTGACCGTGATCAGGCCGTCGGCGATTTCGGGCACTTCCTGCTCGAACAGCCTCTCGAGGAACTCGTCCGAGGTGCGGCTCAGGGTGATGTAGGGGGTCGTGTTGTTCTTCATCTCCACGCTCTTGATGATGGCCTTCACCGAATCGCTCTTCTTGAAGCGCTCGCCGGGAATCTGCTCGCTCTTGGGGATGTGGAGCTCGTTGCCGTCCTCATCGAGAATCAGCACCTCCTTGGACCAGGTCTGGTAGACCTCGCCGTAGAAGAGCTCGCCGATCTTGTCGGAGTACTTCTTGTAGACGTTGGCCTTCTCGATGTCCATGATGCGGCCCTGGAGGTTCTGGCGGATGTTGAGTATGCCCCTGCGGCCGAACGCGGCCAGAGGCAGCAGCTTGGAGTACTGGTCTCCGATCTCGTAGTCGTCGGCGTCGCCACCGTCCTCGCGTATGCCGTCGAGGGTGATCTCCGAATTCGGGTTCTCAACCTTCTCGACCACGTCGAAGTTCTGGTAGATCTCGCAGGTCCCCTTGTCCACGTTCACGATCACGTCGAAGTTGTCGGCGGAGCCGTAGGTCTTGGCGATCTGGGTCAGGAACACGTCCTTGAGCACCTGCATCATCACAGGACGGTCGATGTTCTTCTCCTCCTTGAAGTCCTTGAACGCATCAATCAGCGTTATCACTTTCTCTTTTTCCATCAGTCGTATCTATTCTTTTATTGTTTCAAGCATTTCATCCGCCTCGTCGGGGGTGATGCCCGCCGAGCTCACGGTCAGGGCGTAATCCTCGACGTCGCGGTCGAAGGCGGCCAGCACGGCCCTGTGGACGAACTCGCAGTCCGAGAGGTCCACCTCTCCGTCCTCCTTGTCGATAATAACCTCGAACACATTGTCGTCGTCATTGAAGTCAATGCCGACCAGGACGCAGCCGCGCTCGCGGGCCGCATCCTCCACTACTTTCTGAAATCTGTCCCTTTCCATTCAAATAAAAAGGAAGACCTCCCCGGCCTTCCATCTCCTCACTTTGCAAAGATACGAATAAAATTTGTATTTTTGTCAAAATATAATTCTTATGCGTAAAACAGTTAGAAATTTACTCATAGCATTTGCGGCGATGCTCGGCGTGAGCGCCTGCAATTTCGACATGGTCGACACCTACACCTTCTATGACCAGGTTTACATCCAGACGGAGAAAGAGGAGAATGCCAACCAGATTGAAGGCTATTTCCGCGAAGTCATCGACTTCGACAAAAACGAGACCTTCCACGGCCGCCAGTTCGACGCCATCACCTACGGGCAGAGCTTGGTGGAGCAGTACAAGGTGCTGCTCGACGCGGAGACAATTCAGAGTTTCCTCGGAGAAGACGAGGCAGTCCAGTACAGCATGTGGATGAGCGGAAAGAAGACCAAGATGGTCATCGCCCGGATCACCTGGACCGCCAAGGGAGAAGAGTCCGGCGAACAGGGAAACGGCTCCACCACAACCCCCTCAGCGCAGGTAGTCGAGTGACGCCGGTCCCTCGTTGAAGAGAAGATCCATCACCGACAGGTTCGGAATGAATCCGAACTTTTCGGAAAACACCTGATAATACGGCCTGGCCAGTCCGAGTTCCTCGAGGATTGAGTCAGGCCTTTTCGGATGTATGTCCACGTGGTCGGCGGCATACTCCGTGGTGCAGAGTATCTCCGTGTTCAGGCCTATCTTCTGCATGAAATAGCGGATGATGCCCATGTCGAGGTCCCAGAGCGTGGCGGGACGCGTGTCGAGCAGGGCGTAGAGGCTGTCGCGGTAGTAGTCGAAGAAGGGAGAGGAGTGGTAGGCGGAGTCGATGCAGCGCTTGGTCTTGGCGAGCCAGGGCGTTGACCAGTCCACCAGCACCTCGCGAATGGGGATGCTGATGCTCCCGCCGCTGTGCACTATGGGGAAATTCAGGTTCTCCGCCCCTGACGCGGTGCAGATGCGGCAGCGATTGCGGTAGGACTGCTTCTGATAGTTCTCGCAGGCCTCCATATAAACCGAAGAATACCTTGCAAGCAGTGCAAAGTATTCTATCGGCGGAAAATATGCTATCGTAAGGGTCAAGCCTACTCGATGGATCCCTTGGACGATGAGTCGCCCGCGCGGACTATGCCGCGCTTGGAATTCTTGATGAACTCGAGTATGGTGTCGCGCTCCACTGACTGGGGGAAGCCGGCAGCCACCTTGGCGCAGCCGTCGGAGATGTTGTAGCCCTGGTAGTAGATCGTGTCGTAGATGTCCTTGATGTTGCGCATGGTCTCGGAGTCGAAGCCGCGCCTGCGCAGGCCGACGATGTTGATTCCGGCATAGCAGATGGGGGTCCTGCCGCAGATGGAGTAGGGCGGGATGTCCTTGTTCACCGCAGAGCAGCCGCCGACCATGGCGTGCGCGCCGATGTGCGAGAACTGGTGCACGGCGGTGTTGCCTCCGATGATGGCCCAGTCGTCGACGTCGGTCTCGCCGGCTATTCCCACGTAGCTCACGAGTATGCAGTGGTTGCCCACGCGGCAGTCATGCGCCACATGCACGTAGGACATGATGAGCGTGTCGTCGCCTATTCTGGTCACTCCCTTGCCGCTGGCCTGGGTGCCGCGGTTGATGGTGGCGCACTCCCTTATGGTCACGTTGTTGCCTATCTCCACATAGGTCTGCTCGCCGTGGAACTTCAGGTCCTGGGGGATTCCGCCCACGACGGCTCCGGGGAAGACCTGGCAGTTGTCGCCCATGGTGACGTAGGAGAAGATGTTGGCATGGGGATAGATCTTGCAGTTGTCCCCGATGGTCACGTTGTCGTCGATGAAGGCGTAGGGTCCGACCTCGACGTTCTCTCCCAATTTTGCGTTCGCGCTCACTGTCGCGAGAGGATGAATTTTAACCATAAAAATTAAAGTTTAGACAAAGCCGTCTTCGCGGCGATACTGTTAATTTTGTGGCCAGGTTTGTACGCGCTGACATGGGCCCTCGGGAAACCTCCGAGCAGGCGCATGTCTCCTATAAGGTCGAGCAGCTTGTGCCGCCCGCATTCGTTCGGGAAATGGAGAGTCAGGTTGCTGAGGTAGCCGTCCTCCTTCACGGAGAGCCTCGGCTGGCCGAAGAGCCTGCTCATGTTGTCGAGCTGGTCGCTCGTCACGGGGTGCTCCACCACCACGATGGCGTTGTCCACATCCCCGCCGCGGATCAGGCCGTGCGCCGCGAGCGCTTCGAGCTCGTGGAAGAAGCAGAAGGTCCTGCACGGAGCCACCTGCCCCACATAGTCGGAGTTCTCGCTCCAGTGGGCCGTCTGCACGCCCAGCACCTTCGAGTTGAAGTCCACGGTGACATCGAAACTCATGCTGTCGGCAGGTTCTATCCTGACCCAGGAACCGGTCTGGTCGTCCCTGACCTCGACCGTCTCCTTTATTTCAATATATTTTCTCCCGGCATTCTGCACCTGGAGTCCGTCGGGGGCGATAGCCCTGACGTAGGTCTCGGCGCTGCCGTCGAGTATGGGCACTTCTTCGTTGTCGAGGATTATCCTGGCGTTGTCCACTCCGAGCCCTGTCAGGGCGGAGAGCAGATGCTCTATGGTCACCACCGAAACTCCGTTCTCGGTGATGGTGGTGCTTCTGTCGGTCCTGCTCACCTTGGTCGCAAGTGCGGGGATCTCCTGACCCACATCCCTGCGGTAAAAGCGGATTCCGTGATTTTCAGGCGCAGGACAGAGCTCCAGATGGGCGTACTTGCCGGTATGAAGACCTCTCCCCTCGAACCTGTATTCTCTCTTTAATGTCTGCTGGTCCATAATTTGGGCTGCAAAGATAAGAAAAATTTTTATTCTTCCCCCGAGCGCTTGAATTTGGCATAGGCGCGCAGGAACGTGCGGTGCAGGATCGCCGGGCTGCCGAAATAGACATCCCCCGATTTCCTTATGTTCCCTATCACTCCGGACTGGGCCGCGAGCGTGGTCTTGTCGGCCACGGTCACATGGCCGGAGACGCCCACCTGGCCGGCCAGGATACAGTTCTTCCCTATCTTGGAGGAGCCTGCTATGCCGGAGAGTGCCGCAATCGCCGTATTCTCGCCGACCACCACGTTGTGGGCTATCTGGCAGAGGTTGTCTATCCTCACGCCGTCCTCGATTATGGTGGATTCCATGGGGGCGCGGTCGACGGTGGTGTTCGAGCCTATCTCCACATCGTTGCCTATCACCACGTTGCCCACGTGCTCGATCTTCCGCCAGCTGCCGTCCGGCTGGGGAGCGTTCCCGAAGCCGTCGTCGCCTATGATGCATCCGGCATGCAGGATCACGCGGTCGCCTATGACCATGCCGGGAAAGATGTGCACTCCGGGATAGATGATGCAGTTCGAGCCTATCCTGGTGCCGGCGCCTATCGTCACGTTGTCGTGGATTTTAGTGCAGTCACCGATACGGCAGTCCTTCCCTATCGTCACGAAGTCGCCGACATACACCTTGCGGCCCAGCTTCGCGCTCCACGCGATGCGGCAGCGGCCTCTGTGGCGCCTGTACGCCTTCTTCTGCTTCGCCATGTAGCCGAGCAGGTCGGCGAGCGCCGTGTAGGCGTTCTCGACCCTCACGAGAGTGGGGGTCACCGGCTCCCTGGGGACGAAGTCGGAATTCACCAGCAGGACCGAAGCCTTGCTGGTGTAGACATAATGTTCGTACTTGGGATTCGCAAAGAAGCAGAGCTGGCCCGGCTTGCCGTGCTCGATTTTCGCGAACGATGATACTTTCGCCTGCGGATTGCCTTCCACCGTTCCGTTGAGCACCTCGGCAAGCTGTCTTGCTGTCAATTCCATAAGCGGTATTTGTTCACGCTAAAATCTCCAGCCTATGGTCAGCGCGACATTCCATAGGTTCCTGTGGTTGAGTATCCTGGGCGAAGCCACGTTCACCTCGTTGCCGTCGGCGTCGTAGTTGACGTAGTCGTAGTAGGGTGAGAACACCGAATCGGGATACGAAGTGAGGACTGCCGCGATGTCGGCGAAGAACGAACCCGGAGAGGAGTAGCCGAGGCCGAAGGAGACGGCCTGGGTCCTGTCGGGATAATATTCCGCGCTGACGAGGCGCTTCGCCCTGGAGTTGTAGACGTCGAACTCGGCGAGGAAGTCGCCGGAGGTCACGTCCTCCCCCTTGTCGTTGGTCCAGTGGCGCTCAGGCGACGTGGCCAGGCTGTATCCGGCACGGACCGAGAAAGCGGGGGTGAGACGGAACTCACCGCCTATCCTCAGATTGTGGGCCACTCCGGCGAAGTATCTGTTGGCCTCGTTGAGGTCGAAGAATATGTCCTGGGAGACAGCCCTTCCGGGGTTGAGCTCGCGGAATCTCATTATGCTGTAGTCGGTGAGCTCGTAGTCCAGACTCACGAAGCCTCTGGTGCCGAAAGTCCAGGCAAGTCCGAAGCTGGCCGAATACGGGGCCGTGAGGTTGTAGGAATATTCTCCCTCGGGAGAGGTCTTGTCGTCGCTGAAATAATCATCGGCGAACGAAGTGGCCGCCGAATACTGCCAGTGCTCGGTGACGGTGTACATCGCGGGAGTCTGCACCGCGGCGCCTATCCTGAGACCCTCGAAGGGGGTCACGATCACGCCGAGCTTGCCGTAGACTCCGTCCACGTCGGCGAGATACTGGTATCCGTAGGAGGCCGAGAGGAAGTTGGTGTCGTACTCGGAACCGTCGTTGCCCATGAAGACTATGGGGAACTGCTCCGGGTTGACCGCCGACTCATAGAAGGCCTCGGAGTAGCCGTACCTCGCATAGGGGAGGCCGAGGTTGAAGCCCACGAACACCTTGTCGGAGAAGTTCAGGCCGAGGTTCATCACGACGTCGTTCTTGCTGCCCCACTTGTGGGTCACCGAATTCTGCGACAGCGGACCGGGCACATAATGCCATTTCCCGCTGGGGTCGATGATCTCCGTGACGCCCACATAGTCGGCGCCGTTGCCGTAGGAGCCGAACATTCCGGCCTGGTAGGCGGTGAGGATGTCCCACGAGATGTCGCTGCCGTCGAAGGCGTCGGTGCGGGAGAGCACTCCCTCATCGCAGCCGTAGGCCGCGGCGGCGAACTCGGCGACCTTGGAGGTCATGGAATTCTGGCCGAAGGCGTTGGCGTAGTAGTTATACTGGCTCGTCTGGTTGGAGACCACGGCGAGGGTCCATGACCTGAGGCCGCGGCTGCGTCCGGTGGGGAACACCGCGGATATGCCCAGGTTGGGCAGGGTCATCCTGGCCCTGGAGTAGTTTCGCACGGGGCCGTAGTCCGTCTCGCCGTAGGGCGAATAGGCGGAGCCCACCGCGGAGATGGAGACGCCCGGGGTGATGGTGAGCTGGCCGTAGTTGGCCACGGCCGAACCGGCAGGGTTGATGCCTATGGTTCCGAGGTCGCCTCCCACCGCGGTCACGGCGTTGCCGAGAGCCATCGAGCGGGCGCTTCCGTAGTATTCGTTACGACTGAAATTGATCGCGTCGTACATATTCTGGGCGCCTGCGGCCGCCGCCGAGAGCACGACGGCTGCCGCTGCGCAGAAAAACTTCATCATCTTCATCCTGAATCTCGTTTAAGGGTTTCTACCTGCGGCCGCGGCTGTAGTTTCCGCCGCCTCCGCTTCGTGTCGCAGAACCGCCGCCCATGCTTCCGCCATAGCTGCGTCCCGGTGACGAGAATGAAGATCCGCCGCCACGGGAGGGGCTGGGGGTCGAATAGCTGGGTCTGCTGTTCTGGTTCATATAGGAATTGCTGTTGTTGCCGGGTGATGAATAGCCGCGCGTGTAGTTGCGGTTTCCGCTCGGACGGCTGTAGGACGGAGACGCTCCGCTTCCTATCGAGCTGCCCGAAGAGCTTCCGGAGTTCACGCGGTTGTTGGTCGTGCCGCGCCTGAACGTGGTGGAGCCGGAAGAGCCGTAGTTGCCGCCGGACGAGGTGTAGGTTCTCGTGTAGTTGCGGCCTCCCGACGTTCCGGGACGGGAGACTGAGGACCCGAGGCTCTGAGTGTTGCGCCTGGGACCATAATAATAGCTGCCGTCGGGCGAGAGTCCGGGGCGGGGCGGCTGGTAGTGCGGCCAGTAATAATGAGGGTGATACCAGGGGTCGTAGTAGTGCCATGAGTACCAGGGGTCATAGAACCAGGGGTCGTAGTACCACGAGTACCAGGGGTCATACCAGGGACGGCTCCATCCGTACCAGGGTGAGTACCAGCCGGAGAAAGCCCAATGGCGGTAAGGCCATGAGAAAGCCCACGCGCTGCTCCATGCGAACCACGGAGAATCATACCACCAGTCGTCGTGCTGCACGACCACATAGACGGTATCCTTTCCCTCGCGGGCGATATTAGCCGCGGCCATAGCCGCAAAATCTTCTTTCGAGTAGAGCTGAACCGCCTCCGCAACAGGCTCCGGCCTGCTATAGATGCCGTCCTGGTAACGCTGCTGCGCATATTGGGCAGTCGTTCCGCACGAAGACAGCATGAAGAGCAGAGGCAGTGCAAGCAGTATGCAACGGTTCATCTTCATAATTAATAAAAGTTTGTATCTTTGCACGCAAAGTCCGAGCCACCAGGCTCTGACCATTATATTAGATGCAAATTTCTAAAAAAAACGCAGATATTTCAACACGAATATGGCAAAAGCTGTAACCAAGCGATCAGAGAACTATTCTCAGTGGTATAACGACCTGGCGCTCAAGGCCGATCTCGCGGAGCAGTCAGCGGTCAGAGGCTGCATGGTAATCAAGCCTTACGGCTATGCGATATGGGAGAAGATGCAGCACGTTCTCGACGGGATGTTCAAGCAGACCGGAGTGCAGAACGCATACTTCCCCCTCTTCATCCCCAAGTCATTCTTCAGCCGCGAGGCCGAACACGTGGCCGGATTCGCCAAGGAGTGCGCGGTGGTGACCCATCACCGCCTGATGAACGACCCCGAAGGCAACGGAGTCGTGGTCGACCCTTCGGCGAAACTGGAGGAGGAGCTCATCGTGCGCCCCACTTCCGAAACAATAATCTGGAGCACATACAAGAACTGGATCACCTCATGGAGGGACCTTCCCATACTCTGCAACCAGTGGTGCAACGTGGTCCGCTGGGAGATGCGCACCCGCCTCTTCCTGCGCACCGCCGAATTCCTCTGGCAGGAGGGCCATACCGCCCACGCCACGGCCGAGGAGGCCCAGGCGCGCGCCGAGCAGATGGTCAGGATCTACGCCGACTTCGCGCGCAACGTGATGGCACTGCCGGTGATCATGGGGCACAAGAGCCCCAACGAGCGCTTCGCCGGCGCCCTCGACACCCTGACCATCGAGGCCATGATGCAGGACGGAAAGGCGCTCCAGGCAGGAACCTCCCACTTCCTCGGACAGAACTTCGCCAAGTCCTTCGACGTGCAGTTCACGAACAAGGAGGGGAAGCAGGAATATGTATGGGCCACCTCGTGGGGAGTCAGCACCCGTCTCATGGGCGCCCTCATAATGGCCCACGGCGACGACAACGGACTCGTGCTGCCGCCCAGGCTCGCACCCATTCAGGTGGTCATGGTGCCCATCTACAAGGGTGACGACGAGCGCGCCGCCGTGCTCGAGAAGATGAACGAGGTCGCAAAGGACCTCGACAGGCTCGGAGTGAGCTGGAAGATCGACGACCGCGACACCCTCAGGCCCGGATTCAAGTTCGCCGAGTGGGAGCTCAAGGGCGTGCCCGTGCGCCTCGCCATGGGAGCCAGGGACCTCGAGTCCGGCACCGTGGAGGTCGCCCGCCGCGACACCCTCACCAAGGAGACCATGCCTCTGGAGCACCTCGCGGGCCACATCCCCGCCCTGCTCGACAGCATACAGCAGAACATCTACGACAAGGCTCTCGCCTTCAGGGAGTCGCGCGTGGAGAAATGCGACAGCTGGGATGAGTTCAAGGAGAAGATCCAGACCGGCCGCTTCCTGCTCTGCCACTGGGACGGAACCCCCGAGACCGAGCAGGCCATCAAGGACGAGACGAAGGCGACCATCCGCTGCATCCCCGTCGACAGCTACGTATGCGAAGAGGAAGGCAGGGACATCTACTCAGGCAAGCCCTCGCACCGCAGGGTCGTGTTCGCGATATCCTATTAGACATACCGTATTACCTTATAACAAAATCTATTTCTAACGACAATGAACAAGATCCTCACCGCCATGGCTGCAGCAGCATGCTTCATGACCATTGCGGCAGCACAGGACGATGTACAGAAAGCCACCGCAGAGGCTGCGGCAGCCATTCTCGAGGCTCCCGAGGCCGTGCAGGCCGCTGAAGAGCCCAACTGGTGGACAAACTCTTTCCAGGTCGACCTCGGCTTCAACCAGACCAATCTCTGGAGCTGGGCCGCAGGCGGATACAACACCCTGAGCCTGAACTCCGGCATCGACGCCAAAGCCAACTACGCCAAGGAGATGAGCAGCTGGAACAACAGACTTCAGTTGCAGTACGGCTTCCTCTGGTCGGCCGACAAGGCCAACCTGCTCCAGAAGAGCAACGACCTCATGTATCTGGAGAGCCGCTTCGCCTACAAGACTTCCGAAGAGAGCAAGTGGAACTACACCGTTTCCTTCGACTTCCGCTCGCAGTTCTCCAACAGCTACGATTCCTACACCCAGGACGCCAGCACCGGCCTCTGGTCAGGGACCCTGAAGTCCGGCTTCCTCGCCCCCGCCTACACCAATCTCGCGATAGGTATGGAATGGGCGCCCGCCGACTGGTTCAACGTCAACATCGCCCCTCTGACCGCAGGCTACACCATCTGCAACATCGAGGAGCTCAGGAAGAGTTACGGAATGAAGCTCAAGGAAGACGGTCTCGACCCCAACATGGGAGCGAACTACAAGAGCGCCCTCTTCCAGTCCGGTGCCCAGGTCAAGATCAACCTCAAGGCTTCGGTCAACGACAATCTCTCATACGAGACCCAGCTCGTGCTGTTCACCGACTACCTCAACCACCCCTTCAGATACAACCGCGTGAACTGGGACAACAAGATCTCCTGGCAGTTCGCCAAGCTCTTCAAGGTAGCACTGAACACCTGGCTGATCTACGACCCCATCGTGCTCATCGACGGCCAGCAGAAGGTGCAGTTCAAGGAGTCTTTCTCAATCAGCTTCACCTATCTCATAGCTAACAAGTAGACAACGAAATGCGACGCATACTCCTTGCAGTCAGCGGAGGCATCGATTCGATGTATATGGCAAACAGGGCCCCGGAACTTTTTCCCGGGGCTGTTTTCTCTGTCGCCCACTGCAATTTCCGCCTCAGGGGCGGGGAATCCGACGGCGACGAGGCTTTCGTGCGCTCCTGGTGCGCGGACCGCGGCATTGAATGTTTCGTGGAGAGTTTCGACACCCGAGCATACGCCGCCGCTCACGGAGTGAGCATAGAAATGGCCGCAAGGGAGCTGCGCTACGCATGGTTCGCCGGGCTGTGCCGGGAAAAGGGATTCGAAGCCGTGGCGGTGGCCCACAATGCCGACGACAACGCCGAAACCCTGATTCTGAATCTTCTGAGAGGCACGGGAATCCGCGGAGTGCGGGGCATGGCCGGCCGTGAGGGCGTGCTCCGGCCCCTGCTCGGGACGAGCCGCTCCGAAATCCGCAGCTGGATGACGGAACACGGCTGCAGCTGGCGCGACGACAGCACCAACGCCGAAAGCGACTGCAGGCGCAACCTGATCAGAAACGAGATATTCCCTCTCTTCGCGCGCATCAACCCCTCCTTCGTCCGCACGCTCAACGCCGACATGCGCAGACTGGCGCAGGCAGGAGACATCGCCGAGGAGTATTTCAAGCGCACTGCCGGCTGTTTCCGGCTTCCCGACGGCAGCATCTCGACACATGGCCTGACCGGCATTCCCCACTGGGAGTTCGTGCTGTGGAGGCTCCTCGAGGACAGCGGCATCAACTCCGACGAATTCGCGGCGCTCGCCGACGCCCTGAAGGAAGGGAGGCAGATCGCAGGACGCCGCTATGGTCCGGTCACGGGCGCATCCGGGCGCCTGATCACCGGCAGCGCGGAGAGCGCCCCCGGGAAACCGCGGATCGAAATCATCCCGCGAAGCGGCATCGCTTCGCTGAAACAGAAGCCCGGAATACTGATAGCCGACGCCGACCGCATCCCGCATCCGCTGAAGATACGCCGCTGGCAGCCGGGCGACTGGATGGTGCCCTTCGGAATGCACGGGAGGAAGAAGGTCTCCGACATCTTCACGGACCTGCATGTTCCGGTGACGGAGAAGACTGACGCGCTGGTGGTGGAGCTTGACGGCTCCCGCGTCGCAGCCCTCATAGGCTGGCGCATCGACGACAGCGTCAAGGTCACCGACGCCACGGTCCGGGTTCTCCGGATAGCTTTGGAATAAAGTCTCCTGCCCGCCGGTGTGCTCGTATCCGGGCTGAAGAGGCTAGCCGCCCGCGGCTGTGAGCGGGCGATGCGAAGCATCGATGGAGCGCTTTGCGCGGAACCTCTGAAGCCGGATACGGGCACACCGGCGGCAATGACGGATTCTATCTGTCCGGAATGATGTAGACATCGTCGCCGGGAGCGGCGAACTGCAGACGTTCGCGGGCGAAACGTTCGAGCGAGTCGCGGTCGTCGGTCAGATCCACGATCCGTTTCTCCAGCCAGGCGTTCTCCCGACGATATTCCTCGATCTGGCGAGTCTGCCTGTGGAGGGTCACCCCCGAGCTTATCCAGGTTATGAGATTGTCCTTCTTGACGCAGAGAAACAGCAGGCACAGCAGGGTTGCGACAATGGCATAGCGCACGAAAGAACGCTGCTCCCTGCGATTCCCGTCCTTGCTGCGGTCCCAGATGTCCTTGAATTTTCCCATGCCTGCCTGTGCCTGTTCAGATTGAAGGCAAAATTAACTAAATTTGTCGAAAACAATACAAAAAGCAATGAAGCCTACACTTTTAGTCCTCGCCGCCGGCATGGGAAGCCGCTACGGCGGACTCAAGCAGATGGACGGCCTCGGCCCGAACGGTGAGACCATCATCGACTATTCGATCTACGACGCAGTTCAGGCGGGATTCGGAAAAGTCGTCTACATAGTCAGAGAATACTTCCTCGAGCAGTTCCGGGAAACCGTCAGAAAGAAATACAGCCATGTCCGCTGCACCGACGGCAGCCCCCTGGAGTTCGTGTTCGTGACCCAGGAGCTGGACAAGATACCCGCCGGATTCAGCGTGAACCCCGAAAGGCAGAAGCCCTGGGGGACGGGACACGCCCTGCTGATGGCCAGGGACGTGACCGACGGCCCGTTCGCGGTCATCAACGGCGACGACTACTACGGCCGGGATTCCTTCAGAATCGCCGCCGACTGGTGCCGCGCCCATGAGGACACCCGCGGAGTCTACGCCATCGTGGGCTTCGAACTCGACCACACTCTCAGCGAGTCAGGAGGAGTCTCCAGAGGCATCTGCCACTACGATTCCGACATGCGGCTGACCGGAGTCGTGGAGCACCTGAACATTGCAAAAGACCCCGACGGCATGGTGAGCGGCGACAATTCCGAAACCTCGGAGCACGTGCGGTTCGACGGCAGGACGCTCTGCTCGATGAACATGTGGTGCTTCACCCCCGACTATTTCGAAGGCAGCGAAAAGCTTTTCAAGGACTTCCTCAGGCAGAACGGCAGCGAACTCAAGGCCGAATTCTACCTGCCCTTCACGGTGGACCGGATGATCAAGGACGGAGAAGCCCGTTGCGACGTGCTGTCCACCCCCTCCCACTGGTTCGGAGTCACCTACAAGGAAGACCGCCCCGGAGTCGTGGCCAAGTTCGCGCAGCTCGTGGCGGAAGGCGTATATCCCTCACCCCTTTACGACTGACAGCACATGGGAAACAGAGACAAGGGCCGCGGCAAGCGCGGCAATTTCAAGTTCTTCGAGACCTACGGATGGTATGTCCCCGGAGTGGGGCAGATGTTCATACTCCTGCTCATGCTGCTCGTGGGCGCCGTCCTGGGCAACGTGGTGACCCTGCTGTTCTCGGCGGCCGGCGGGGCTGAAGCCGCAGCAGACTATGCGATGCTGATCGCATATCCGGTGATGTTCATCCCGGCCATGCTCTACGCTGGCGCGCTCAGCAAGCTCGCATCCTACAACAGCCCCGGATTCAAGCTCGACAGCAACAATTTCGGGAAAGCGGGGGCCGCGGGCTGCGCGCTGCTGGTGATTCTGGCCACCCTCGCCGCCGGCTACTGCGCCGACATCTTCCAGTACTTGCTGCCGCAGATGCCCGCATGGATGGAGGAGATGCTCGACAGCATGACCAACGGCGTGCTGTGGGTCAACTTCATAAGCGTCAGCATCTTCGCCCCCATTTTCGAGGAATGGCTCTGCAGGGGCATGGTGCTCCGCGGGCTGCTCCACAAGAAGGTGCGCCCCGCATGGGCGATAGTCATCTCGGCCGCGTTCTTCGCCCTGATCCACCTGAATCCCTGGCAGGCTGTGCCCGCATTCGCCGTAGGCTGCCTCTTCGGCTATGTCTACTACAGGACCGGCTCGCTGAAGCTGACCATGCTGATGCATTTCACGAACAACACCTTCTCGCTGATTCTCTCCAACATCGATTCGCTTAAGGAGCTGGACAGCTGGAGGGACATGCTCCCCGGGCCGCTGTACTGGATAATCTTCGCGGCCTGCATACTGCTGCTCGTCCTCATCGTCAGGGTGTTCGCCCGGATTCCGCTGCAGAGCGGCGAAGGGAACTGCGACCGCCAGCCCTCACTGTTCGAGGAGCAGACGCCTGGCGGCGGCGACGTCGTGAACCCGTAGGATCGAGGCCCCGTTGCGCAGCGCCATGCGGTGGCATTCTTCGGTGCGCCCGCGGGTGAAGCGCTTGTCGGCCAGTCCGACCAGCACCGGACGGCCGAGCACGGTGAACTCCCGCAGCCGCTCCAGCATCTCCATGTTCTGGGCGTCGGTCTTCGCGAAGCCGAAGCCGGGGTCCAGTATCCAGTCGCGCAGACCCAGGCACTCCGCCCTGGCTGCGAATTTCCTGAAATAGTCCAGCACTCCGGCCACCACGCCGCCGGGATAGCAGCACAGCGAATCCATGGTGCGAGGGTTGCCGCGCTTGTGCATAGCCACGTAGCTGAGTCCCAGCCCGGCGGCCGTCGGCAGCATGCCGGGGTCATCCTCCCCCGCCGAGATGTCGTTGACCATGAACGGCCCCGCCTCGGCATACACCCTGCGCACTATCTCCGCCCTCACGGTGTCTACCGAGAACCGCCGCCCGGAGAGCAGCGGCAGCACGGGACGCAGCCTGCGCCACTCCTCCTCCAGGTCCACGTCGGCGGCACCGGGCCTCGTCGACACGGCTCCGACGTCGATAATGTCGGCCCCGTCGTCGAGCATCTTCCCTATAGCCGCGGCGGCCTGACTCTCAGCCACCCTGCTCGGCGCCCAGAACGAGTCGGGCGTGAGATTGAGTATGCCCATTATCTTGACCATGGAGCAAATTTACTATATATTTGCATTTATGCTAATCGTGTTGGAAGGCCTGGACGGAGCGGGAAAATCCACCCAGGTCAGAATGTTCAGGGAATACCTTGAAAGCATCTCCCCGGATGTGAAATACATCCACTTCCCCCGCTACGACGCCCCTGTCTACGGCGGGCTCATCAGCAAGTTCCTCAGAGGAGACTTCGGGGCCAACGACGCCGTGCATCCGCAGCTCGTGGCGCTGCTGTTCGCCGAAGACCGGAGGACTGCCGCCCCGGAGATACGCGCGACCGTGGAGGCCGGAGGGACGGTGCTGCTCGACAGGTACGTCTACTCCAACATCGCCTACCAGTGCGCGAAACTCCCCGACGACAGGGAGGCGGAGGAGCTCAGGTCCTGGATACTCGACACCGAATACGGCCGCTTCGGACTGCCCCGCCCCGACCTCAACATTTTCCTCGACGTGCCGATCAGCTTCGTGCGCAGGAGCCTGGAGAAGCAGCGCAACGGCGCCGACAGGGAATACCTTCACGGCAGCCGCGACATCCACGAGGCCGACCTCGGCTTCCAGGAGAGAGTCCGGGAGATGTACCGCAGGCAGGCCGCCGAAGACAGCAGCTTCATCACCGTGGACTGCGGCGACGACAAGGGGGAGATGCTTCCCCCCGAAACCATTTTCAACAAGATAAGAAGGATATATGAGGATTATACGAAGGCTTAGCACCATAGTCATAGGCTTCACGCTCTTCATCGCCGGCCTGCTGAAGCTCATGGACCCCGTGGGCGCCGGACTCGTGATGGACGAGTATTTCAGGTTCTTCCACCTGAACTTCCTGCATTTCGCGTCTGACTTCGCCGGCTCGGCCATGGCCCTGTGCGAGACCGTGCTGGGAATAGCCCTGATCACCGGAGTATGGCGCAGGGTGGTCGCCATCGTGACCCTCGCGGCCCTCTCGCTGTTCACTCTCATAACCGTGGTGCTCGTGATATTCAACCCGGTGATGGACTGCGGGTGCTTCGGGGAGGCCGTCCACCTCACGCACTTCCAGAGCCTGCTCAAGAATCTCATCCTGCTGGCGCTCTGGTGCGTCTCCTTCCTGCCGTTCAGGAGCATGGAGCCCACAAGGAAAGTCAAATACGTGAGCTTCTCGATAGCGACGGTCTCCGTGTCGCTCTTCCTTCTCTACTCCGTCTTCTCCATCCCGATGCTCGACTTCACCGACTACAAGCCTGGCACTGAACTCACCTCGATAGAGAACATGGACTGGATGCAGGGCGACGAGGCGGTGCTGCTCTCATTCAGCAACGCACAGGGGGAATACACCGACTCGCTGGCGCTGCACGGCAACGTTCTGGCCGCCTCGGTCTACGACCCCGCGGAGATGTCGGCACAGCGCTGGCACAAGCTCTCCGCCCTTATGGGCGAGGCCGCCGGCAAGGGCTACACTCCCCTGGTGCTCACGGCATCGACACCCGAACTGATAACCGGACAGCTCAGTTCTCCCGAGCTGCTGCCCTACATCTACTTCGCCGACCGCAAGACGCTGCTGACCCTCAACCGCTCCAACGGCGGCGTCAGCTTCATCTCGGACGGACAGATAGTGGCGAAATGGTCGGTCAACAGGCTGCCCGACGGTGCGAAGCTGGACCAACTCGCGGCCGCCGACCCCATCGAGTCTCTGGTAGCGGAGAACCACGGCCACAAAATCAAGTTCCAGGCCTTCCTCCTCTACGTCTGCGCAGTGATACTGCTGCTCTGAGTCTTATTTCAGGAATTCCAGGATTGCCGCCGTGTCGTCGCGGGAGAAACTCCGCTGCTCTCCTGACGCAAGGTTCTTGATGTTCACGGATCCGGCCTCCATCTCCGAAGCCCCGGTGATGGACAGGAAGGGAATGCCCCTGCGGTCCGCATATTCGAACTGCTTCCTGAGCTTCGCGGCGTCGGGGTAGATCTCCACTATCACGTTCTCCGAACGGAGTGCCGCGGCCACGGGGAGAATGTACTCCGTCTCGGCGGCTCCCATGTTCGCGAACAGCAGGACGGGCACGTTCCCGAGTCCTGCCGGGAACAGGCCGAGCCCCTTCATCACGTCGTAGATGCGGTCGGCGCCGAAGCTGATGCCGACTCCCGACAGGCCGGGCAGGCCGAAGATGCCGGTGAGGTTGTCGTAGCGTCCGCCGCCGCCTATGCTGCCTATCTGCCAGTCGAGGGCCTTGACCTCGAATATCGCCCCGGTGTAGTAGCTGAGTCCGCGTGCGAGCGAAAGGTCAAGCACGGTCTCCGTGCCTATGCCGGCGGCTGCGATGTAGCCGAAGAGCTCCTCAAGTTCGTCCAGCCCCTTCATGCCCTCCTCCGACGAGGTCATCAGAGTCCTCATCGCCGCAAGTTTCTCCGCGTTGGAACCGCTGAGGGTCAGCACGGGCACGAGCCTGTCGACCGCGGCCGCATCCAGCCCCTTGCCGAGCAGCTCCTCGCGGACTGCGTCGAGGCCGATCTTGTCAATCTTGTCGATGGCCACGGTGATGTCAGTGACCTTGTCGGGGTGGCCGCAAATCTCGGCGAGCCCTGTGAGCACCTTGCGGTTGTTGATTCTCAGCGACACCCTGATACCGAGGCTGCGGTAGACCTCGTCCACGATCTGGACGAGCTCGAGTTCGCAGAGCTGGCTGCGGCTGCCGACCATATCCACGTCGCACTGGTAGAATTCGCGGTACCGGCCCTTCTGCGGGCGGTCGGCCCTCCACACGGGCTGGATCTGGAAGCGCTTGAACGGCAGGGTTATCTCGTTCTGGTGCTGGACCACGTAGCGCGCGAACGGCACCGTGAGGTCATAGCGCAGACCCTTTTCGCAAACCTGAGGCGTCAGCGGCTGAGAGAAGTCGGCGCCGGCGAAGGCGTCGCCTGAGTTCAGGATGCGGTAGAGCAGCTTGTCGCCCTCGTCGCCGTACTTACCCAGCAGCGTCGTGAGGTTCTCCATCGCCGGAGTCTCGATCTGGGCGTAGCCGTATTTGCGGAAGACACGGCTGACGGTGTCGAATATGTAGTTCCTCTCCGCCGTCTCGGCGTGTCCGAAATCACGGGTTCCCTTGGGTATGGAAGGTTTCTGTGCCATTTTCTGTTGAATTATCACGCAAATTTACTACTTTTGATAAAATTTGCATTCCAAATGAAAGATTTCCTGAAGGTCACCGCCGCCGTGATATGCGGCTTCATCATCGTGACCGTGATCATCTTCATGCTGGGTTTCGGATTCCTCGGCGCCCTGCTGGCTTCCGGCAACTCCGCTCCCGCACTCCCGAAGTCGGGTGTGCTCTCGATTGACATGTCCACCTTCGCCATAGGCGAACAGACCCGGGAGGGCAGCGCCTTCTCGGCCCTCGGCGGCGGAAACCCCTCCACGATAGGAATCTGGGACGCCGTGCAGGCCATAAACACCGCCGCCACGGACCCTGCCGTGAAATACATCTACCTGCGCACCGACGGCTCCATGAGCGGAATCTCGGCCGTCGAGGAGTTCCGCGCCGCCCTCGAGCGCTTCCGCAAGACGAGCGGCAAGGCGGTGGTCTCCTACATCGAGTCCCCGACCAGCGGCAGCTACTACCTCGCGTCGGTGGCCGACAAGGTCTACATGACGGCGCACGAGGGGGCGACCACGATGATCAACGGCGTATCCAGCCAGATGATCTTCCTCGGCAACCTGCTCGACAGGCTGGGAGTCAACGTGCAGCTCATACGCCACGGAAAATACAAGTCAGCCGGCGAGATGTACACCCGTTCATCCGCCAGCCCCGAGAACAGGGAGCAGTACCAGCGCATGGTGGACTCCATGTGGGAGTACCTCTCGCAGGAAATCTGCGAGAGCCGCGAGATTCTGCCCGAGCAGCTGGATGACGCCGTGGACAACCTCGAACTCAACTTCCCCCAGGACTTCGTCGACTGCGGGCTCGTGGATGAGCTGCTCACCGCCGAGGAGCTCAAGGAGCAGCTTGCGGTGCTCGCCGTGGAGGAAAGCTACGACGACGTGAAGATGATAGACTTCCCCGACTACGTGGCAGCAAGGCAGCCCGTGTCCAAGGCGTCCAAGCAGATTGCCGTGATCTACGCCGAAGGCAGCATAGTCGACGGCTCCGGCAAGTCGGATGTCGCGGGCGACCGCTTCGCCAGCCTGATAGCCAAGGTCAGGGCCGACTCCACCGTGAAGGCCGTGGTGCTCAGGGTCAACTCGCCCGGCGGCAGCGTGCTGGCTTCGGAAAAGATCAAGTCGGAGCTCGACCTGCTCAAGGAGACCAAGCCCCTCGTCGCGTCCTACGGCGACTATGCCGCTTCGGGCGGATACTGGATTTCGACCAACTGCGACAGGATATTCTCCGACGCCACCACCCTCACCGGCTCGATAGGGGTGTTCGGAATGGTTCCCGACTTCTCCAGGACGGCCAGCGACGTGCTGCACGTGAACATCGAGACCGTCTCTTCCGGCCGGCACGGCGACATGTACAGCGGCATGAGAGCCTTCGACCAGGCGGAATACGACTACATGCTCGCCTCCATCGAATCCATCTACGACCGCTTCACCACCATAGTTTCGGACGCCCGGGGCCTGCCCGTGGAGACCGTTGACGCTGTGGGACAGGGCCGCGTGTGGACAGGCTCCGACGCAGCCACCATCCAGCTGGTCGACCAGATAGGAACCCTTGAGGACGCCGTCACCTATGCCGCCGCTGCGGCAGGCGACCCCATGCTCGCCAACTGGAAGGTCAGCAGCTACCCCAAGCCCATGACCCAGATGGAGGAGATAATGTCGATGCTCGGCTACGGCACTGCTGAATCCGCTCTCGGACTCTCCGTCAGCGCCGAGGAGCTGCTCGACGAACTCGGAGAACTCTCCAGGCCCAAGGTGCTCGCAAGGATGGACAGCGAAATTAATTTTTGTTTTTAAATAATTTTCTCTATCTTTGCAGTCCAACATCGCGGGATAGAGCAGCTGGTAGCTCGTCGGGCTCATAACCCGGAGGTCGGTGGTTCGAGTCCGCCTCCCGCTACCAAACAGGACAACGCTTCGGCGCTGTCCTTGTTTTTTATGTCCATACCCCTCGCAGAACGCGCTACAAGGCCGGCGGCTGATAGGATCCGGATTGCAAATCCGGATAAACAGGCAGCAGATTGCAAATCTGCTGAAACAACCAGCATCTGCCGCAACGAAGCCGGCAATTCTACCGCAGTTCGAAGCAGTCGGCGTCCAGAAGCACCGGGAAAGAGTTTCTGAGCTCCCTCAACTTCTCCAGGTCGAGCCCGGCGCAGCACCATCCTTCTTCCCCGTCGGCGACCGATGCCACGGCTTCGCCCAACGGGTCCAGCACCACGGTGCCTCCGTCGTATGAGCAGGACGGGTCCGAGCCCACGCGGTTCACCGCAAGCACATAGCACTGGTTCTCTATCGCACGTGCGCGCGCCAGCACGTCCCAGGCATTCCGCCGCTGTCGCGGCCAGCTTGCCACGAGCAGCATCACATCGTAGTCGCCCCTGTTGCGAAGCCATACCGGAAAGCGCAGGTCATAGCATACCGCCAGCAGGAAACGCACGCCGCCATATTCCACAACCACGCGTCTGTCGCCGGCCTCGAAACGCAGCTTCTCCCCGCCATAGCCGAAAAGATGATGCTTGTCATAGACAGCGGCCCGTCCGTCGGGAGTCACGAAATACATCCGGTTCACGCATTTTGCAGAACCGCCCGGCCTGAGCGCTATGCTGCCGCAGACCGCGGCGCCCCTCTTCGCGGCGAAGGCCTTCATCCACTCCAGCCCCGCCGAAGGCTCCTGCTCGACAGCTGCGCCAGGAGTGGTCGCGAATCCGGTCGTGAACATCTCGGGAAACAGGTAGAGCCCGGCATCCGGAACCGACCCGAGCCAGGAGTCAAGATGTTCCAGATTGCCGCGGACATCGCCCCAGACGATATCCTGCTGTATCAGACAAACATTCATAGTCAACGATTTACCAAAGATAAACATATTTCGCTATCTTTGCATCCGGAAACAAGTTTCTTTCCAAGCACAGAACCAGCAATGAACCTGATCACCTTTGCATCGCCTCTTCACGACGCAACGAGCGTCTATGCCTGCAGGCAGAACCTGTTCGACAGACTCAAGGACAAGGACTTTCTCGAAAAATACGGACTCCCCCAATATGGAAAGCTCAGCATATGCGACTGCGGGAGCGCCGTCCTGCCGACAGAAGACGTCGTGTGCTTCATCGCCACGGGAGGGACCGAAGAACTCTTCCGCGAGAAGCTCGACCAGCTGCCCAAGGACATAATCCTGCTGAGCGACGGCTACCACAACTCCCTGGCGGCGTCCTTCGAAATCGCCAGCTTCCTGGACCAGCACGGCATCAGCGCCCGCATGGTGAACATCCCCCTGGAGACGGAAGCCCCTGCGGAGACGACCTGCGACAGCACCGAAGACGAGAACCGCAACCGCTTCGGCAACATCTACAACCCGCAGGTGCGCGAATACCTATCCCGCAGCACCGTAGGCCTTATAGGCGGAGCGTCGTCATGGCTGATCGCCTCCGACGTGGACCTCGACTACCTGAGTTCGGAATTCGAAACCCGCTTCATCCACATCGGCATCGACGAGCTCATCGGAGAGTATGCATCCGTCTGCGGCGGAGCGCCGGAGGGGACTCCTTCTGAAGAAGAGCGCATCAGAGCGGCCGAGAACATGGAGATGGCTCTGAGGAACATAGTCGCACGCCATGGCCTCACCGCTCTGACCGTCAAGTGCTTCGACCTGCTCCCCAGCTGCCGCACCACCTCCTGCCTCGCACTCGCGAGGCTCAACGACGACGGGATAATCTGCGGCTGCGAAGGCGACATCCCCTCGCTGTGGACCATGATGACCGTCTACGCCCACTGCGGCAGGGCCCCGTTCATGGCCAACCCCTCTTCCTCGGACCGCAGCCGGCTCAGCGTGGACTTCGCGCACTGCACGGTCCCCACGTCGATGGTCAGCTCGTTCACGCTGCCGACTCATTTCGAATCAGGGATAGGCGTGGGAGTGGCCGGAATACTGCCGACCGGCAGATATTCCATAGTGAAGATAGGAGGGAGGAAGCTCGACAGAATCTTCTGGGCGAAGGGAAGCGTGACCGCGAACACCTGCATCGCCGCACGCTGCCGCACCCAGGTATCCTTCCGCTTCGACAACAGCGAAGACTTCGACCGCTTCTTCGCCAACAGGCTCGGCAACCACGTGATACTGACCGCGGCGCTATAGCGCTTTCCCGAGATAAAAAGCGGAAAGCCCGGAGCCTCAACTGGCCCCGGGCTTTCGCTTATCGGAAGACTTGCTCTAGAAGAGTTCGTCTACGGGTTCCTTGTAGTCGGAGATTTCGGGTGCGGGGGCGTCCTCGCGAGGACCGCTGCGGCGTCCTCCGCGGGGTCCGCGACGCTCTCCGCGCTCAGACCTTTCAAAACGGTCGCCACGCTCGCGACGGTCGCCT
>ERZ779889.1503-NODE-1503-length-22941-cov-3.332430_pt1 | contig 22941 bp, 22 predicted proteins | sample MGYA00511030_ERZ779889 | MGnify/ENA primary metagenome ERZ779889 (study PRJEB29588, sample SAMEA2160616) | human gut metagenome | biome: human gut; feature: human-associated habitat; material: faeces | place: Denmark | collected 2008/2010 ...
GAGCGTATGCGCCTCACGGTCGGCAACTGGCGGATGTCCGACGCCGAACAGGCCGAAACGCTCTGTCGCTGGATGCGGCGCAGCGTGAAGGATTCCGAAGCGATTTTGCAACGCCGGGGTATGGTCCCGGATTTATAGGCGGCTTCGGCGCTCCTGGCCCGAATCCGCGCAAATGGATAAAATAGTATGATTCTCCGCAAACAATTTCTGGCGCATGTCGCCCAGACCTCCCCGTCGCCGATGCTGGTGGAGGTCGCGCGCGCCGAAGGCTCGTTTTTCTATACGCCCGAAGGCAAGCGTTATTTCGACCTCGTGGCCGGGGTTTCGGTCAGCAATGTCGGTCACGGCAATCCGGCCGTGGTGCGCGCCGTGCAGGAGCAGGCTGCGCGCTACATGCATGTGATGGTCTACGGCGAGCTGGTCGAGACGCCGCAGGTGGAGTATGCCGCCAGGATCGCGTCGCTGCTGCCCGCGCCGCTCGAAAGCGTCTATTTCGTCAACTCGGGCGCCGAGGCGGTCGAGGGGGCTTTGAAACTGGCGAAACGTTTTACCCGGCGTACGGAGATCGTCTCCATGCGCCGCGCCTACCACGGGTCGACGCACGGCGCGATGAGCATGATGGGGGCGCCCGAGGGCGAGGAGTGGAAGGGGGCGTTCCGGCCCCTGCTGCCCGACGTGCAGGCCGCATCCAGCCTCTACATGAGCCAGAGCAGCGAGACCAACGCGCAGATCATGGAACTCAACACGCAGCTCTCCATGGCCCGCTACATCCGTAACTACATGACCGCCTCGGGCAACAGGGGGCAGCTCCTGCCGGCCAACACCGGCCTGCAAGGCGGAAATGTCGAGCAGCAGATCAGCGAATACAACGCCATGCAGCTCCAGCGCAACAACCTCGTGGCCAACAGCAGCGAGAGCAACCCCCTGGTCACCGACATGGACCATTCGCTCTCTGCCCTGCACGATGCCATCATCTCCTCGATCGACAACCTGATTGTCTCGCTCAACACGCAGATCGCCAGCCTCGAGCGGAGTGAGGCGCAGACCACGGCACGCATCGCCGCCAACCCCGGACAGGCCAAACACCTGCTCTCCGTCGAGCGCCAGCAGAAGGTGAAGGAGCAGCTTTACCTCTTCCTCCTGCAAAAGCGTGAGGAGAACGAGCTCTCGCAGGCCTTCACCGCCTATAACACACGGCTCATTACTCCGCCAACCGGCAGCATGATTCCGACCTCGCCGGTAAAGAAGAATATCCTGCTCGTAGCTTTCGCCTTTGGTATTCTCACCCCGATTGCAGTCATCTTCGTGCGCGAGAACCTCAACACGAAAGTGCGCGGGCGTAAGGACTTGGAAAATCTTTCTCTACCCTTTGCCGGGGAAGTACCTTTGGCCTACGGGAAAAAAGACAAAAAGAAAAAAGAAGAAATCTCCCATACGGTCATAATCCGACAAAACAGCCGGAATATCATCAACGAGGCATTCCGGGTGCTACGCACTAACCTAGAGTTCATGACTGGAAGCAAGGCGGACGGGACAGCGCCGGTCATCATCTTCACCTCGTTCGACCCCGGCAGCGGAAAAACTTTTCTGGCCATTAATCTCGCCGCCAGCTTTGCCTTGAAAGGCAAAAAAGTTTTGGGCATCGACTGTGACCTGCGGCATGCCTCACTTTCAAGATATGTCGGTTCGCCCCGTAAAGGAGTGAGTGGCTACCTCGCAAACAAAGATTACGACTTAAACGGCCTCATCGTGGAAGTACCCGACTGTCCCGGACTGTTCGTCCTGCCTGCGGGTATCATCCCGCCAAACCCCACCGAGCTGCTGGCCGAGCCGAGCTTCGGGGAACTGATGAAGAAAGTGAAAGGAGAGTACGACTACGTGTTCATTGACTGCCCGCCGGTGGAGATTGTCGCCGATACGCAGCTTCTCGCCCGCGTCGCCGCCCCTACCCTCTTCGTGATACGTGCCGGCCTGTTGAAACGCGACATGCTACCCGAATTGCAAAAAGTATACGACGAGAAACGCTACAAGGACATGGCGGTCGTGCTCAACGGTACGGAGGGCGACGATAACCGTTACGGGTATAAATACGGATATGGCAAGAGCAACTACTACTCCACCAATAAAGACTGAGTCGTGAAGTCAAAACTGCCATTATCCACAGTTCTTGACTTTAGTTCTTCGCCATTCTAAATGTATCATTCTCAATGTGGCCATTCTGTAAGAAACAGATTTAAGAAAGCAGGAGACTTTCACAGCTTCACCGACTGGCATATCCATATCCTTCCCAGTGTGGATGACGGGGACTGACTATGGACAATGGACGGAACACCAGAGATACTCGCCAAATATAAGAATTGAAAGCGAAGTAAGTATGGCTCACCCCGCACATCATGGAGGATATCCCCAACACTACCGCCCATCTGAGGGAACGGTTCCGGGAATTGCAGGATGCTTACAAGGGGAACGTCATCCTGCACCTCGCCGCCGAGAACATGCTGGACAGCCTCTTCGATGAACGGTTAGAGAAAATGACCTGCTTCCCATTGGAAAGGACGGCAATCACCTTCTAGTGGAAACCTCTTATTTCAATCCCCCCCCCGTTGGATTCCATGAAATTCTGCAACGGATAAAGTCTAAGGGATTTTACCCATTATTGGCTCACCCTGAAAGGTTTCAATACATGGCCATGAAAGATTATACCCGGTTGAAATCAATGAGAGTTAAGTTACAGTTAAATCTGTTTTCTTTATTCGGAAAGTATGAGAAAGAAGCACAAAAAAAGCAGAAAGGATGCTCACAAAAGGTTTTTATGATTGTCTGAGAACAGATTTACATCAAATGAAAACTTTGACTCAAATATTAGCCAAGAATTCAAGATAAAAGAAAATGATACAGGTTTTAAGTATAATTAAATAAAAGAAAATATGACCACGAAAAGTAGTGACTTACGAATAGGTGACTTTGTTTCCATCCCATTACAAGATGGATCTATATCCATCTATCAAGTGGTGTGTATCTATCTATATGAACTCCTATAGGTTAATGCCTTTGATAACAACTTCCCAAATCTCAAAAGAAATCAATGAATTAAATATTACAACTTTTTCGGCTGAAAACATGGTAAAAAGTATACCGTTGGACGCTGTTGAATCACTACTTCCTGAAATAGGTTTCTTTATTGATGATAATGCAGAAAATGTCTATACTCATTTCGGAAAAAATGGAAAAGATTTAACTATAAAAAAGAGAATGGTTTGTGGATGATTTACATATCCTTTGGTGTCAACAATTCTAATGCATTAAAATATAAAATTCCGTATCTTTATAATTTACAACACATACTTATGGAATATTTGCCGTCATTTGATATAAATAATAAAATCAAGGAATTGTTTTTAAAATCTAAAACCATACCTAATAATTAAGTATTATAAAATTTGCCACAGCTTATTATATAGCTACTTTCTTATTTTTGGATTAAGTCAAATTTGAAAAGAAGCGAGCTTAAATAGGAATTAATTCGAATCAATGTCCACAGCCACTCGTGTCATAAAAAATACCGGCTACCTGTATGGTCGAATGGGTATAACGATATTCATTTCGTTATATACCACTCGACTCATTCTTAATTCGTTAGGAACGTCAGACTTCGGAATTTTCAATATCGTGGGTGGGGCCATAGCCATGCTTGGTTTCCTCAATGCAGCTATGGCGAGTGCAACCCAACGCTTTATGTCATACTCCGAAGGCGAGGGCAATAAAGAGAAGCAAAAAGGCATTTTCAATGTTAGTTTGGTTCTGCACTTCGGCATAGCATTCATTGTGGGCTTTGTGCTACTCATTGCTGGTTACTTCTTTTTCAATGGTATACTTAACATTCCTGTCAACCGTGTTTTTGCAGCCAAGGTGGTATATGGGTCACTCATAGTCAGCACCATGTTCACGGTAATGACCGTACCATATGATGCGGCCATGAATGCCCATGAAAACATGAAGTTTTATGCCATTGTGGGCATCTTTGAGTCGATTTTGAAATTGGCAGTTGCATTTACCTGTGTATATACTACCTCCGACAAACTCATCGTTTACGGTTTATTCATGGCTTGCATTCCACTAATCACTCTTACCATCATGCGGATCTATTGCCACCGACATTACGCCGAATGCACCATTCAGCTCCGCAAGTATTGGAACAAAAATGTGATGAAAGAGATGACATCATTTGCAGGCTGGAATTTTTGTGGTTTAGCTGCATCAATTCTCACTATGCAGGGTATGTCAATTGTCTTAAATATATTTGGAGGAGTAATCGTAAATGCAGCTCATGGAATAGCCAATCAAGTAGCGGGCGTATTAATGACTTTCTCAAACAATATATTGAAGGCATTAAACCCGGTTTTGGTTAAAAGTAAAGGAGCCGGAGAAACACAAAAGATGCTTCGTGCTGCATCTTCAGGCAATAAATTGTCATTTCTCATTTATACATTTTTTGCAATACCGTTCATTATCGAATGTCCATTTATACTTAATTTATGGTTAAAGGATGTACCACAATATACTATTTTATTTATAAAACTTGTTTTAATTAGAGAAATGATAGCTCAGATGATGGTTGCCTTGGAAACATGTATCTCTGCAACTGGAAATATCTCCAAATACACTATGTCTACAACCATTATTTGGATTGCCCCGTTAATAATTGCATACATAATGTACAAGTTTGGTGCGCCGATCTATACTATTTATGTTCTTCTGATAGTAACTGCGTTTGTGAGAATGGCTAATGCTATATTTTTCTGCAAAATACTGTGTGGTATGAATTATATGGATTATGTCAAACAAACACTTTTACCATGCTTAGTTCAAGCCGTCATTATGTTTGGCGTATTATCCGAGGTGTCATCTTTCCTTGAGGAGCCTTGGTTGCGACTTATTATAACATTAACCATTACTATAGTATTGCATCCTTTGTTAGCATATTTTGTATGCTTGTCAACAACAGAAAGAGATGTAATAAACAATATCATAAAAGGCAAAATTCATATCAAATGAAACTGAAACATATAATAAAAAGAGGCTTGTCATTGATTCAACCGACAAAAAACTATATGCCCATATCACATATCTCTCGCCTGCTACAACGTTTGAAAGAGAAGAAAATAATTATCACCGGTGGAGGGAAAGGACTTGGAAAAGCGATGGCCAAGAAATTTGTGGCAGAAGGCGCTTCTGTTTTAATTACGGGAAGAGACGAAAATGCGTTAAAGACTGCTGCCTCCGAGATAAATTGTCTGTATCTTCAATTTAATGTTACTGATTTCAAAAACATGGATGCTTTTCTCAAACAAGCAGATGAGATGTTAAGTGGGGCAGACGTATTGATTAACAACGCTGGGCTATCACTGCATGAAAAGAATATAACCTCCGTTTCACTTGAGCAATTCGATGCTCAGATAAATACAAACCTAAAAGCATCCTATTTTTTTATCCCAAAAATTTCTGGTCAACTATATTAAAAATGATAGAAAAAATGGCTGTATCTTATTCATTTCCTCAGAAAGAGGAAGTTACGTCGATGACATTCCCTACGGGATAACCAAAGCAGCAATAAACAGCTTGGTTCAAGGCCTGGCTAAGTTATATATAAGAAAAAATATTCGCATCAATGGTTTGGGACCGGGCGTTACGGCTTCCGCAACGACGGGGAGGCTAGCTGGTGGTGACATGTATGCCCCTCTATACTCCACGGGGAGAACATATCAACCTGAAGAAATAGCTGAAGTTGCATGTTTTTTAATAAGTGACGCAGCTGCCTGTATTTCTGGACAAATTATTTTATGCAACAATGGCAACTCTATTAATTCATATAAGAAACCATTATGAAGTTGAACTATACGACCGATAAAAGTACGTTAATACTTATTGCTTTGCTAAAAGCACATTCAATACGTAAAGTGGTGGCATGTCCTGGAAACACTAATGCCATATTTGTTGCAAGTATTCAAAACGACAAGGATTTTGAAGTATATTCTTGTGTTGATGAACGCTCTGCTGCATATATGGCGTGCGGACTTGCTCAGCAATCGGGAGAACCTGTTGTAATTACGTGTACAGAAGCTACTGCTTCACGTAATTATTTTCCCGGACTTACGGAAGCCTATTACAGAAAATTACCCATTTTAGTCATTACAGGATTTCATGACTTGAATAATATAGGACAACTTTATACACAAGCCATAGATCGTTCACAACAACCTAAAGATACAATTAAATATAGTACCACTATTGGACATTGCGAGAGTTCTAAAGATGAATGGCATGTCAATTTGGAAATAAACAAGGCAATACTTGAGTTAACTCGTAATGGTGGGGGGCCTGTACATATAAATTTGCAGATAGGAAAAAGGTGGGACTTTTATGAAAAAGAACTTCCCAAAGTCCGTGTAATTAGTAATTAGAAGAATAGGTTATAAAGATAAATTTCCAGAATTACCAAACGGTAGAATTGCGATTGCAATAGGTGCTCATGCATATTTCACCGAGGAAGAACGAGATGCAACTGACAAATTCTGCGAAAGCCACGATGCCGTCGTTTTCTCCGACCTAATGAGTGGATATTATGGCAAATTTCGCGTAACAGGGTCATTTTGTCTACCCTCTGTCCTTAAAAAAGTGGACTTGTTGATTCATATTGGAGAAACAGGTTGGTCATCGGCCAAATCAAAAAATACTTGGCGTGTAAGCGAAGATGGGGAAATTAGAGATACCTACCATAATTTGCAGTATCTGTTTGATATGGATATTGTTACTTTTTTCCGACACTATACCTCACAACCAATTCCGACAAACTATATAGACCTATGCAAAACCAAAATAGAAAAGGGTATTAAGGCTTTACCTGAACTTCCTTTTTCTAATGCATGGATAGCGCAGCAAACTGTTCCGAAACTACCCCTAAGATGTATTTTACATGTAGGCATTCTTAACAGCTTCCGCGTATGGAATTGTTTTCCCATCGACAATAGCATCGAATCAAGTTGCAATTTTGGCGGATTCGGTATCGATGGCGGCATTTCTACATTAGTAGGTTCATCTTTGGCAGAGCCGCAACGTTTGCATATAGGCGTATTTGGAGATTTAGCCTTTTTCTACGATATGAATGTTTTAGGAAACCGCCATGTGGGTAACAATGTACGCATCATTCTTGTCAACAACGGCAAAGGAAATGAATTCCGGAATTGCATTCACCCAGCCTATAAGTTAGGTGAAGAAGCTGATTCTTACGTAGCTGCGGCAGGGCATTGGGGCAATAGGTCAAAAAGTCTTGTGAAAAACTTTGCGTTAGACTTGGGCTATACTTACTTGGCTGCATCTAACAAAAAAGAGTATCTTGAAAAATTACCACTATTCCTTACTCCCAAGGAAGTGGATAAACCAATGATATTTGAAGTATTCACCGACACTAAAAATGAAAGTAACGCATTAGGCATGATGTTTCAATCACCTCATGCCGACAATGGCAGCGTCGCCGGAAAAATAAAGGAAACCATTCGCAACGCCATCGGAGACAAAGGCGTTACCGCAATCAAGAAAATATTAAAATAATCAGCGTCCATGAAGATTGGGATTTACACCATTCATGCCTGTAATAACTTTGGTGCTTTATTGCAGGCCTATGCTACTGCTAAATTTTTAAACGACAATGGATTTGAAGCAGAGTTAGTTAATTTAGTCACAACATCAGATAAGACAGGAATGAATTATCGGCATCCGTGGAACAATTTGAAATATGCTGTATACAATCTATATGCAATGGCAAATCCGGCACAGTACGTCGAAAAATTTCACGGTATCAAAAATTTCGCGCGATGCTGCCTCTCTCAAAACCATATTTTACGAATGAGGAAGTAATCGACAATCAGCCACAGTATGACATACATTTAGTTGGAAGCGACCAGGTATGGAATGTAGAAAGTGGTAAGACAAACCCTTATTTCTTTTTATCTTTCTTGTCTCAAAAAGCCGTGCGAATTTCTTACGCTTCGAGTTTTGGAAACGTAGAAGTAGCTAGGAAAATACGAAATGAAATTATTCAACCTCTCTCGCTATTCAGATTCCGAAGCGTCAGAGAACAAGATGCAGCTGATTTCCTTACCCAAGAATGCAATCTGCCTACAGAGTGTGTACTTGACCCCACATTTCTCCTGTCTGCATCCCAATGGAGCACTTTGGTTAATGATGCACCATTAATAAATGGCAACTATATCCTTTATTATGGATTTGATAACAGCAGATTTTGCGCCGATATTTTGGCTTTCCTGCGTAAGTTACTCGGCATACCGGTTATAGGGGTATCAGTAAGCATCCATTCACCATACTTTTTCGACAGGTTTTGCCAAGATGCTGGTCCTATTGAATTCTTAAACCTCATTAAAAATGCATCATTTGTCATCACGAGCAGTTTCCATGGAATGGCTCTTTCGCTCAATTTCCGAAAAGACTTTGCAGTAATCAGCCACGGAAGCCGGATGTCTCGCATTGAGTCGCTTTTGAAAAAATTCCATATTTCATCGAGGATAATAAATGACTTTGAAGGTATAAAAAAGCTCGTGGAAAACAATCAAAGAATTGATTACCAGGCTATAGAACTGGAGATAAGTTCTGAAATAGACAAGTCAAAATCATGGCTTCTGTCTTCAATCAAAAACACTCTCTAATAGTTTAATACCCCCAAAATAAGCCTTATAAAGGTTCACCGGAAATGAATGCTATTGAGATATTCACATTAAAGGCTTTAAGAAAGGCTTACACAAAAATATTCGGAGGATATCAATTACCACCGCTGAAGCGTGAGGAAGATCCGAACAAGGTGTCGGAAATGATATATAATCTTCTCACTGGTGATAACCCTTGCATGATTGCTCGTTTTGGGGCGTTCGAACTGTCAACAATGATAAACTATTTGGGAGTTAATAATCCGTATCATTCGGTGCTGAAGTATATCGAAGGCAAACAGCTAGAATGGTGGTGGAATGAAAGTTTGCTCAAGCATTTGAACATCAATGCAGGCTTTTTCCCTACCAACCATGAGTCAGTTAGCCGTTTTTGTGCATTGATGTTATCCGACGCAAAGCAATTAGACCTGTTAGGGACTTGGACCGATAAAGAAAAATGGATTGCTAATGAATTAAAAGATGTGCAATGTGCGCATCTGCGACTTCTTGAACCGTTTTGGGCTGATAAACCTTGGACTCGCTGTCTTAAAGGTAAACGAATTGTTGTCGTCCACCCCTTTGATAAAGACATTATTTCACAGTACAATAATCATCGTGCACAACTATTTTCTAATCCCGACACACTCCCCACGTTTGCCTCACTCCGTGTGGTAAAGGCCGTCCAAAGTCTTAATGGAGCAAGCAATAAAAAATTCAATGATTGGTTTGAAGCTCTTCACTGGATGGAACAAGAGATAGATAAAGAAGATTATGATGTAGCCTTAATAGGTTGTGGCGCTTACGGATTTCCTCTTGGTGCATATGTAAAAAGGCAAGGTAAAAAAGCTGTCCATTTAGGCGGTGCTTTGCAACTATTGTTTGGCATTAGAGGAAAACGCTGGGAGGATCCGAACTATGGTGTGCAGGCATGGGGCATTCCTTACAGAAGTTATTCCAACTTAATGAACGAATTTTGGATCAGACCTGGAAAGAATATGAAGCCTCAAGGCGCTAATGTAGTTGAAGGTGGATGTTATTGGTAACTATTATGGGTTTCATGAAGGCATTTTTTAAGTGGTTTATTTCAGTAGTAAATATATTCTTCCTACGGACAAAATACGGCACATCCATTGCTCATTCCAAACTGTTTAGGATAGCAATAAATTCAACAAAGGGGAATAGAATTTATTTTAACAACGCAATTCTATCAAAGACTGATATTTTAATCCGTGGAAAAGGGAATATCTTACAGCTTGTGGGACAAAAAAATAGTTGTATTGAAATATTAAATACCACATTTCGCATAGTTGGAGAAAATTGCCGCATTACCATATCAGAGGGTGCTAAATTAAACAAAGCACAAATTGTTCTTCAAGGTAATAGCTGCAGCATAACAATTGGTGGAAAGACTACACTCGGAAGTGGAATGATAGTATGCATGGGCATTCACAATTATATTAAAATAGGTAATGAATGTATGTTTGCCGACAACATTGATATTTGGGCGACAGATTCCCATCCGATATTTGATCGAAGTAGTAATCAGATTCTAAATAGCTCAAAACCTATAATAATAAAAAATCACGTTTGGCTTGGAAAAAATACCACGGTACTTAAAGGAACTATTCTTGAAGAAGGAACCGTTGTAGGCATGAACTCCACGGTTACTAAAAGCACTAAGCCCTATAACTTGGTAGCAGGATATCCTGCAAGATTACTCAAAGAAAATATTTCGTGGAACCGCAATTTTATAGAATCATGAAAAAGGTTTTGCACATACTCAACGAATTAAAATTTTCGGGTGCAGAGATTATGTATGTCAATGCGGCACCGATATTTCAACAATTAGGATATAAACTTTATGTGGTTAATACCACAGAACACTTAGGTGAATATGCCTCCCACTTTGAACGAGCAGGATATACTGTTTTACATTGGCCATATCCGAAGAATATGGTGAAACGTTGGAGCTATTACCGGCACGTGATAAGTTTTATAAGAAAAGAACACATAGATGTTGTCCATATTCACAATTCTGGCATGAAATGGGGTATGTCCTATTGTGCTAAAAGGGCTCATGCGAATTCTGTCTATACATTCCATAGCTGTTTTCCAATCCGTTGGTTTTCAAAGCCATACCAGATTTGGCTGCGGTGGTCGGCTAAGCACATCTTCGGTTGTCGCTTTCAAACCATTAGCGACTCAGTATATGAAAACGAATTGAAAGTGTTTCATAATCGTACCACGCTGGTTTATAACTGGTATGGAAATAAACGCTTTTATCCCGGCACTGAAGAAGAAAAATTGCAAAGCAGGACCTCTTTGGGAATTGCTAAAAATGCATTGGTTGTAATTTCAGTCGGCGGCTGTAGTGAAATTAAGCGACATACTGAAATCATCAAAGCATTGCCACTTGTTTTGCAAAAATATCCCGATGCAATCTATCTGCACCTTGGCCATGGGGCTGCGCTGGAAGCAGAGGAACAATTAGCAAAAGATTTAGGCGTGTTTGACCACATAAGATTTGAGGGAAACCAAAACAATGTAAGAAAATTCCTAATAGCGTCCGACTTATATTTAATGACAAGTGTAAGAGAAGGCATTCCCATAACCACAATTGAAGCTATGGCTTGCAATATACCTGCTATTCTATATGATGTTCCGGGACTAAGGGATTTCAACAAAGAGAAAGAATGTTCGATATTAATCAAGGAAGATTATAAGACATTGGCTGATGCAATATGTGCATTATATGCCGATAAGGCATTACAAAATGAAAGGACTAAAAACGCAAGTGAATATGTCAATTTGCGATATAGTATAGATAAGAATGTAAGAGAAATAGCAAAACTTTACGAATAAAGTCGATATGAGTACTGGATTTGTTGACATAGATAACTCCGAAAGGTTGAGTTATAAGCTGTTGTTCTGTGCATTTTGCTGTACAGCATTAGCTGAGATCTTAAATGTAACATTCCAATTTACATCTTTCTCTTTATCAACTTATATCTCATTATTTGCAATTCTTTTAGGAGCAGCTTGTATCATACGCTTAAGCTATTTCTCTGAATATGATTATTTGGATTATCGACAAGGTTTAAATCTTTTACTTATTTGGAATATTGTCACTATAATACGAGGATGCATTAATGCCGAAAATTATTGGGACTGGAAAGTTTTGTTATTTACCAATTTGCCTGCTTTTCTTATTCCTTTGACTGCAAATCTGGGCAACAAGGTAATTCCTATTATGAGGTTGTTTCACTTCATATTTCCCCTTTATTTCTTGTTTACTGTATTATTGTTATTTCCAATTAATACATCATTGATAGTATATCTTTGGACTCCGATATATTTTTTAATTTTATGTTTTCCATATATGAAAAGAAAGCAAAAGTTACTTTTGCTTTCTTTCATAGCCATGCTTGTTTTCGCAGATTTTTCTGCACGATCAAACATTATAAGGGTGTTCATTGCTTTATCTATAGCATTATCTTGGCAATTTATTTCTTTACATTCTCGTTTGATTTCAGTGATCCAGCGGATATTCTTCTTACTGCCTTTTGTTTTTCTTACACTAGGTGTGACGCATGTGTTCAATATATTTGATACTCAATCATATATCAAAAAAGATATAGAAGTAACGAATACTGCTATAGGCACTTCAGAAAATGCTTTAAGTGATACAAGAACAGGCATTTATAAAGAGCTCTTAACTTCAATGAACAAGCATAAATCCTTTCTTTTGGGTGAGGGCGGATGTGGTAAATACGAATCAACTCTATTTGCGAACAAATTTATTGGTGCATACAGATATGCTTCCGAGGTAGGAGTATTAAACACGCTTCTTTATTCAGGAATTATCGGCGTAATTCTTTATGGTTTCATTTTTTATAAGGCTTCAAGATTGGCTATTTGTAAATCAAATAATGTCTTAGCAAAATTAATAGGGCTATTTATTATATTCCGTTGGGATTATTTTTTCGTGGAAGAGTTTACGAACTTTAATACAAACTTTTTTGGGCTTTGGTTAATGATAGGCATGGGTTTATCACCCACATTCAGAGCCATGACTGATGAAGATTTGGGAATTCTAATTCAATATAAAGACATCGAACTAAATACGTAATATGAAATTGATAGCCGTACTGTTAACAGTACACAATCGTAAAGAAAAGACTTTGTGTTGTCTTCAAAACTTGTTCAAGCAAAAGAAACCTAACGGTTATCAAATAGAGGTATATCTGACTGACGATGGTTGTACTGATGGGACTCCAGAAGCAGTGCATGAACAATTCCCCACTGTGCATATCATTAAAGGTGATGGAAGTTTATTTTGGAACAGAGGTATGTACACAGCTTGGGATACTGCTGCTAAAGCCAAAGATTATGATTTTTACCTTTGGCTCAATGATGATACCAATCTTTCTCCAAATTCTTTGAGTGAAATGTTGGTTTCTACTGAACAAACTGACTACAAAGCCATTATTGTTGGAGCTACGAAGTCGGTAAACAAGGATGCCACCACTTATGGAGGTTATATGAAAGGGAAATTGCTCGATCCCAACAATACCCTCCAAGCCTGTGAGACATTTAATGGAAATTGTGTTCTTATCCCGCAGTTTGTCTATAAGACCATTGGAAACTTGGATTGGACTTACCGTCATGCTATCGGAGATTTGGACTATGGATATTGTGCAGGACGGGCAGGAATAAAGTCTTATGTTACACCGCACTATATAGGCTTTTGTGAAAAGAATCCTAAGCTGCCCGCTTGGGCACGAAAGGAAGTTCCATTAGCAAAAAGAGTTAAAAATCTGTATTCCCCATTGGGATATGCAAACCCTTTCACCTTTTTCCATTTCGACAAAAAGAATTTTGGAGTACTCACCGCCATTAAACATTTTATATCAATTCATATAAGATTATTATTTCCGCAATTATGGAAGGAATAATTTCAACTTGTGACGTGTTTCAAACAGATTCTGAAATTGTTAACAGAATCTATGAAACTTGCAACAATTATCAGATAGAATATAGTGATGATGCCGATAATAGTGTGTGCGCCATTTATTTCAGCAGTAATGACATCTATTTCCCCAACAATGAGGAAATATTCACTAAACGGATTATCAATAAAAACTTTTTTGAATGGTATCATACCCGTATTGCGAAAGCACATAAACACATTTTTTTGCGGGATATCTTTAAGCAATGGTATTTAAAAGGTATAAACAAAACCATCAATTCTCCGGACAAGTTATCCATATTCTTGCAGAAAGAGGTCAAAGGTTATAGTAATGTTATTACTATTGGTAGTTCTGCGGGGGGATATGCCGCTATTCTGTACGGTTCACTCATCGGTGCGCAAACTGTCTTTACATTCAACCCTCAATTCGAAATTAATTCCTTGCTTGAACGAAGCAACGAGACTATCAACCCATTAGTATTCAGGTTAAAGGACAGGATGAACAAATGGTTTGACATAGTTCCGTTTATAACCCCAAAAACTGAAATATATTATTTCTACTCTAAAAAATCACCATGGGATAAAGAACAGCACAATCATATCCCACCAATGTGTAACCTGCATCAAATCAGTTTCCAAACAGCTCACCATGGCATACCCTTTATAAAGAAAGCGTTACCCGTAATACTGAATGCTAATGTCGGGACATTAAATTCCTTTGAGAAACATACGCACAATCCTATCATATTCTCTATTAAATTGATAGGGTTGTATAACACGATAAGCGGACTTGTTACACAATTATACCAAGCATACAAAAAAAGAAGATAACTATATCGTTATGACATACTTTAAAGACGTCAGGATTGCCGTAGCCGGAACCGGTTACGTCGGGCTTAGCATAGCCACGCTGCTTAGCCAGCATCACCATGTAACAGCTGTGGATGTTATCTCCGAAAAAGTGGGCATGATAAACCGACGCAAGTCGCCCATTCAAGATGAATACATCGAAAAGTATTTAGCCGAAAAGGAACTAAACCTCACTGCAACCATGGACGGTGCGACCGCTTACAAGGATGCGGACTTCGTGATCATCGCCACGCCGACCAACTACGACCCGGTGAAGAACTACTTCGACACAAGCCATGTTGAGGAAGTCATCGAACTGGTGAAAGGGGTCAATCCTCAAGCCATCATGGTCATCAAAAGTACTATCCCCGTGGGCTATACGGAAGGCATCCGCAAAAAGATGCGCACTGATAATATCATCTTTTCTCCTGAATTCCTGCGCGAAAGCAAGGCTCTTTATGATAATCTTTATCCGAGCCGTATCATCGTTGGGCGTCCAGAAGGTGATGCCCGCTTGGATAAAGCGGCCCATACCTTTGCCGCACTTTTGCAGGAGGGAGCGGAAAAGAAAGACATCCCGACACTCTTTATGGGACTGACCGAGGCTGAAGCAGTGAAACTATTTGCAAACACATATCTTGCCTTGCGCGTGAGCTATTTCAACGAACTGGATACCTATGCCGAAATAAAAGGGTTGGAAACGAAAGCCATCATCGACGGTGTTAGCCTTGACCCGCGTATAGGCACGCATTATAACAATCCTTCATTCGGATATGGAGGTTATTGTCTGCCCAAGGACACGAAGCAATTGCTTGCAAATTATGCGGATGTGCCCGAAAACTTGATACAGGCAATCGTAGAGAGCAACCGCACTCGTAAGGACTTCATTGCCGATCGCGTGCTCCATAAGGCGGGTTACTATGATTACTACAATCGTGGCGACTTTAACCCTAATGAAGAGAAGCAATGTGTCATCGGTGTTTACCGCCTGACGATGAAATCGAACAGCGATAACTTCCGGCAGTCGAGCATACAAGGCGTAATGAAACGCATTAAAGCCAAGGGGGCAAAAGTTGTCATCTACGAACCAACATTACCGGATGGCAGTACGTTCTTTGGCAGTCGCGTAGTGAACGAATTGGATAAATTTAAGCAACAAAGCCATGCTATTATTGCCAATCGTTACGATGCTTGCCTTGATGACGTGAAGGAGAAAGTTTATACGCGGGACATTTTCCGGAGGGATTAAATCCATGTATGCACCTATTGTTGTCTTCGCCTTTAACAGGCTTGATTCATTGCACAGTACCATAGAGTCCTTATTGACCAATACGGAAGCCAAGGATTCGCATCTTTTCGTTTTTGTTGATGGGCCTCGGAAAGAGAAGGAAAGCGAACAAGAAAAGGTGGAACAAGTACAGGAATATGTGAAATCTATCTGCGGCTTTAAGACAACCACCTATTCATTCCACGAAGTGAACAAAGGCTTGGGTCCGTCCATCATAGAAGGTGTAAGCAAGGTCGTCAGCGAGTATGGCAAGGTTATCGTCTTGGAAGACGATCTCATAGTTTCATCCAATTTCTTGTCGTTTATGAACCAAGGGCTCGACAAGTACTGGAACGAATCACAGGTGTTCTCCATTTGCGGCTATTCAAACAAAGTCAACGTTCCCACCGGTTATCAAGCCGACACCTATTTCTGTCCACGAAGCAGTTCTTGGGGATGGGCAACATGGAAAGACCGTTGGGAATCGGTGGACTGGAAACTCAAACCATGGGAGAGCTATAAAAAATACAGCCGAAAATTCAATCAATGGGGTGGTTCAGATTGCTGGGACATGTTAGAAGGATGGCATAACGGTAAAAACAAGTCGTGGGCCATACGGTTCTGTTTTGCTCAGTTCCTACAAAACAAGTTTTCCCTATTCCCGGTTATAAGCAAAGTCAACAACAACGGTTTTGACGGGCAAGGTACCAATTGTAAGAAATGGAGCCGCTTCAAATTCGTTTTCGACACATCTGATAACAAAACTTTTGTTTTTCCTGCTACAATCAAGATAAACTCTTATTTGTGCCGCTCGGCTCTTAGGTATCACAGTTTATGGATAAGGGCATGGAGCAGATTTATGTATATCTTCTATAAATAATTGATGTCAGCAAAATACGATCAAAAATGTCATTGCATCTATTGATAAGAGAATTTTTTTTCACATGCAGACGATTTGTATTACCAAATCCCACGACAGGTAAGGAAGCGCAAACCATCATTGCCGATATGCTGCGGTCGTCATCGCCATGCATGATTGGACGTTTCGGAAGTGTGGAAATTCAAGCCACTCTCAATGGGGTATTACCCCCCCCCGCTTAATCTGTTTTTACAAAATAGGACTTATACCTACTTACTCAACAATGCCGGATTTTTCCCTGTAAACCGCAAAACGGTGAAACAGTTCGCCAAGCTGATGATTGCCTGTATGAAAGAATGCGACTGTTTAGCAAGTTGGCGTATCGAGGAAGTATTCTTCCTTAAATACTTGAAAACAAGCAGCGCGCATTTCGCTTGGTTCTTTGAGCCCGTCAAATGAAGCTGGCGATTACGCTTGGTATAGGGTATTAAAAGGGAAAAAAGTCTTAGTCATAAGTCCTTTTGCGGAACTTATCGAGCAACAATATCGGAACAAACGAACCCGTATTTGGAACAATCCCAACATCTTACCTGAATATACTTCGTTGGAAACGATCAAATCCGTAAACAGCGTTGGCGGGCATTGCGATTTCCATTCATGGTTCGATGCTTTGGATTATATGAAAAAAGAGATCGACAAGAAAGATTTTGAAATTGCAATCTTAGGGTATGGGGCATACGGATTTCCTTTGGCAGCATATATCAAAAGCATTGGGAAAAAAGCTGTCCATGTAGGTGGAACCACACAACTTATATACGGGATTAAAGGTAAACGATGGGAAAAACGCGACTTTATCAATGATGCGTGGGTATCACCCAGACCTGAAGACCGTCCGAAGGGATTTGAGAAAGTAGAAAGTGGGTGTTATTGGTAGCTACTATCTTATTATATTAATATGAAAAAAAGAATTCTTTTTATCGTACCATTGCCCCCACCGGTACATGGCTCCGCCATGATGTGCCAGTACATCAAGAACAGCCGCTTGATCAATGACACGTTCCATTGCGATTATGTCAATCTTTCGACGTCGCGCCGTATGGATGAGATAGGCAAACGATCTATCAAAAAGATATTCCGTTTTATCGGCAGCTACTTTTCCGTCTTGGGGAAATTGTTCACCCATCATTACGATGCCTGCTATTTGGCCATCACCTGCCACGGTATGGGTTTCTTGAAAGACGCACCTTTCGTAGTACTCTGCAAATTGTTTGGCCGCAAGGTTGTTATTCATCAGCATAACAAGGGGATGGCCAATGATGTGGACCGTTGGCCTTACCGTTGGCTCCTTCCGTTAGTTTACAGGAACACGACCGTCATCCTGCTTTCATGGAAACTATATCCCGATGTGAAGAAAGTAGTAAAGCAGGAGCAGGTGATGATTTGTCCCAACGGCATTCCCGACATCAGTCAGATTCCACATAGACAGCCTCACGCCATACCTCACTTGCTATTCCTGTCTAACCTGATAGAGAGTAAAGGGGTTATAGATTTGCTTGATGCCTGCAAAATTCTCAAAGACAAGGGTTATCGATTTGTTTGCAATTTCGTAGGAGGAGAAACCAAAGACATCAATGCAGAACGCTTTAATGCAGAGGTCAAAAAACGTGGACTTGACCAAACGGTTTGCTATTTAGGCAGTAAATATGGCGAGAGCAAGATGAAACAATACGCTGATAATGATATGTTGGTGTTCCCAACCTGCAACGATTGTTTCCCATTGGTCTTGCTCGAAGCCATGCAAAACAAATTGCCTACGGTATCTACCGATGTAGGCGGCATACCGGACATTGTATCAAATGGAGAAACCGGGCTGATTTGCGAAAAACATTGCCCCAATGACCTTGCTGACAAAATCAAAAAACTACTTGACAATCCTGAAATAGCAATTCGCATGGGTGAAGAAGGACGTAAACGCTTCTTGGAGAATTATACCATAGAAAAGTACGAAGAGACGATCAATAAGACATTGACAAAAATTTGCACCACGGGAAACTGAAATACGTTAGCTGCTTAGACATAGATTGGTCGAGGATAAAAAAACATCTTTACTACCAGCGACATCTTCATATTCCTTTCCTATTAAGAAAACAAATGCTTTCTTCTCGTATTGCTCGAAGCCATGCAACACGGATTGCCTATGGTAACTACCGACAAGGGCGGCATCACAGATGTGGTACTTGACGGCGTGAACGAGTTTATTTGCAGGAAGCATGATTCAAAAGATCTTGCCAACAAAATAGGTTTCTTGTTGGATAACCCGCAAGTGGCTTTCGACATGGGTCGGAAAGGAAAAAATCTTTATGAGGAAAGATTTACATTACGTACATGCCTGGCCTGCATAACCGGTGCACTTGACAAGGCTGTTGTTTCCGTTTGAAAACAGCGGCTACCGTGAATGAAGCAGTAGACTTACTTAATTCTGCTTTTATTATTCCCATCATATTTTATGGAAACTTATTTCAACATCCGATATGAGTTCGACAAGCGACACGTACACGAGCTCATCGACGACCAATTGATCAAAGGCGAACCGGGGTACATCTGTGTGGCCGACGGTGTGATATTGAACATAGCCAACCGGGACAAAGATTATCTGCGTGTAGTCAACGGCAGTATGTTTGCCATCTGCGACAGCAGTTACGTGCCGGTATACTTGAAATGGATATATGGTATTAAACGCGAACAATACTGCGGAAGCCAGATATTCATGGACATTATCCGCATGAAGAAATACCGGATGTTTTTCATGGGCACTTCGCAGCAGACCCTTGCTGGCTTGAAAGCCAATCTGGTAAATACAGACCCGCTCATTGCCGGTATGACATTCTATGACTTACCTTACCGCACGGTGGACCAATTCGACTATCAAGATATCGCTAACCGCATCAAGGCAGACGGCGCACAGATCATCTGGGTAGCATTGGGTGCACCAAAACAGGAGATATTCATGAGCAAGCTAAAACCCTACTTGGAAAGCGGTGTAATGATTGCCGTGGGTGCTGCATTCAAGTTTTATAGCGGACTAGAAGAAAAACGTGCTCCTCAATGGATGGTAAAACATCATTTGGAATTCATATATCGCATTTTCAGCGAACCAAAGAAACAAATCAAACGTTGCGCTTGGATTGTAATCACACTTCCCAGACTTCTACTAGGAGAGTGGAAGAGAAAAAACAACATATAAACTAAAACACCCATTACTAACACTACACCACCCTCCCCCCAATAGCTAGTTCTAACAGAAATGCCGTCAAAAATAGGTTCGCAGTTCCCGCTTAAAACTCCTGCAAATAAAAATTGAAAATTTTACTCATTTTTGTACGAAATAGATACATATTTACGTTGTCTTTCGCTACCTTTGTTGCTTGAAGAGAGAAGGCGGCTCAGCCGAGCCAGCGAAAATGCAAATTTTTCCCAGCCTTAACTCTCGCCTCGAGCATATTTTTGTCTAATACGCCGAGGCATCCGGAGATTTCACACCTATAAAACTCGCGATATGAAAAAGAAAGACTACGTTCCACCGGAAGTAATTGTTGTTCACCTACAATTCGAAAGTCATATATTAGCCGGAACCGGTACCCCGCCTCGAATCAACTTCTCTTCTGACGAATCTGTGGGTGTTACCTCTGAACAAAACATTTTTGGCCGCAAGCAAGAGCCCGTCCGCGGGGGAAAGGAGGACATATGGAATTGAACCTTTCGCGCGTTTCAACTTTTAGCCGGCTCATTGCGGTGTGCATCTGCTGGCTTTTATCGATTCATGCCCGTGCCGGCTACGTCTTGGTCCAATCGTTGGACGAAGTCGCTGAGGGCGGTCAGTTCTTAATCACGTCCGAACCATCCCTTACGTCGGGTTGCATGCTCGGAAATACATATAATGAATCATCCGGTTACGTTGGAAGCATTGTGCTTAATGATGAAGTTCAAGAAAGCGAATATGCTGAATGGACGATAACAGTGGATAAGTTTTCAACAAAAGAAATCATCTGCGAGCTGTCTTATAACAATAAAACTCTTGCGCTTAAAAATACAGGAGAGACAAACCTTGAAATACCATCATCTAATAAAGACATGGCTAAATGGGAACTTAACCCATACCCTAATAATAATTACGCTTTCCAACTTAGGAACAGCGCAGAGACAAGTCGCTTGCTTTGTCTAAGAGATAAAGGAGCGACTCAATGGAAAGCCTACATGTCATCATCTTCTCAAACTCCTTACATCTACCTCTTCAAACGTACCGACATCGCAGCACCGCAGATTTTGGCTGAAAGCTCGCTATTCGCAGATCCCTTAGAAGTGTCCATCGAGGCCGAAGAGGGCTGCGAGATCCACTACACGGTGGACGGAACGGCGCCCACGACCCAATCCCCTCTTTATACCGATCCTTTCCCGGTCTCCACGACCACGACAGTCAAGGCCATCGCCGTACGGGATGGGGAAACGAGTTCCATTGCGACACGCACATTCACCTACTGCCCGCCGGTCACCGTCAATTTAGGCGGGGAAGAGCGACTTGGAACGCTTTACACCTCCTATCCCGTCACCTTGCCAGAACATACCCAGGCATACGTGATTACCGACAAGGACGACGAAGCCGGCACCCTGACGCTATCTGCATTTTCACCGACGAACGGAGTACTGCCGGACAGCGTGCCTTTCATCCTACAAAATGAGAACACGACTTCCTTAATCCTGCATTTCACGACTGAACCTGCTGACGGGCGTCCTGACTATGAAGAAAGCCTCGTGATGGGCACAGCCGAACGCATGGCCAAACCCGAGGACATGCAAATCCTGGCCTTAGGTTTAGCTCACTACAATGCCACATTAGGTTTTTACCCCTACGCAGACGACACGTTGGCTGCAAATCGCGTATACCTCACCCTACCAACCACCGCTGAATACGTTTGGGTGAATAGCGTAGATAAATATGTAAGCGGTGCAGAATACGTCTTTGCTTCTGACTGCAAGAATGGAAAGCCCGCAGGATATTATGCCGGGGAATATAATGATGGCACCCTAAAATCTCATCTTCTCATCGACAACGAAGAACCGTATTCATGGACATTGACAGGAAACAACTCAAATTCTATCACCATTAAAAATAGCGACAATAGGATATTATATGCTGCTGATGATGGAACAGAACTACTCCTTAACGGAAACGACAAGTACCGATATTGGTCGATCATTGAGTCTCCCGATTTCGGCATTCGCCTAAGAAACAACGGTTGGTCAGGCAATTCAAGATATATCTTATTCGATAACGATCGAATGGTATTTAGGAACTACCTTGAAAACAATTACACTTCTTTTTACCTTTTCAGAAAAGTCACACCAACGGCCACATCACAAGGCTACTCTTTCCGCTTTGACGACAAAGCCGTAGGCATTAAGCAAGCCACGACCAAACCGACACACGGTAACATCTACTACGACCTCCAAGGGCGCCAGACCACGAATCCCTCGCGCGGGATATGGATTATAAACGGAGAAAAGGTTTACATCAACAAGTAAACCATGAAGACAACAAAAGCCACGGGCATTATGCATGCCCGTGGCTTTTGTTGTCTTCTCATCGTTCTGATTATTCAATAAACCATCGAATCATACGGATTTTCTTCCACGAAACGGTCTCTCATATTTCTTTTACGCCAAACTACATACTACATGAAAAGAGCTTGCAGAACGAGGTTGAGAAGTTTTGCCATGAGTACGATTTTCTGTCAACGAACTTGTTTCATACGCAGATTCCAATTATTCCAACGAGCCAAACATGTCATGAAAAGCCCCATCTAACAGATGGTCATAATTGGTTGTTCCACAACAAATAAGCGCATCCTGATCTGGCTAAAAAGAGTATAATCTATGCAATCAACATCGCATACACATACATAATTAGAACTTATCCTAAGTATGATTTAAGTATGATTTTTGCCCAAAACCTTGTTCATTTCAAAAGATGTCCTTATCTTTGCACTCGCAAAAGCAAAAAGGCTTCGTAGCTCAACTGAATAGAGCATCTGACTACGGATCAGAAGGTTTTGGGTTTGAATCCCAACGAAGTCACTTTTTTGCAGGCTTCGTAGCTCAACTGAATAGAGCATCTGACTACGGATCAGAAGGTTTTGGGTTTGAATCCCAACGAAGTCACTTTTTTGCAGGCTTCGTAGCTCAACTGAATAGAGCATCTGACTACGGATCAGAAGGTTTTGGG
>ERZ779889.1508-NODE-1508-length-22886-cov-4.359292_pt1 | contig 22886 bp, 22 predicted proteins | sample MGYA00511030_ERZ779889 | MGnify/ENA primary metagenome ERZ779889 (study PRJEB29588, sample SAMEA2160616) | human gut metagenome | biome: human gut; feature: human-associated habitat; material: faeces | place: Denmark | collected 2008/2010 ...
TTCAAGAGATTAATTAAACAAAATATACAGAAAGATAGTGATTTTATTAACTCTTTGAGAAAATATAATAAAATAAATAAAGTCCTACAAGGGGGAGTTATTATGTCTGTACAGAGAGTTATAGACAACAAAAAAATAGGTGCCAACATCAGGCTTGCGCGTGTCAAAAAGATGATGAGCCAATCCGAACTTGCCAAACTTTTAGGTGTAACGCAAACGCATATGAGCAATTTGGAACGCGGCCGCTGCGGCATAACGGTAACCATGCTTAACCAGCTTACCAACCTTTTTGAAGTAGAGACGGATTCGCTTTTATATGGTACGCCGGCTATCCGCCCCAAAGCAGGCTCAACGGAAACCGTGGACGGCATAGAAAATTATACCCTTGGGGACTTAATCAAAGCAGCAAAACTTTTGAACGGACAATAAAAAAATAACCGGTACTTGCCAACGTCGGCAGTGCCGGTTATTTTTTTATTTGTCCTTGGGGTTTAAAAAATTATTCCAGCTGTATGCGAATATTGCACCGGCAATAATTGCACATCCCCATGCAAGCCTGAATGCATAATCGGTAAAACCGAACATTCCAAGCATTGTATAACATAAAATACCTGCTACTGCCATTACAACAGGGACGCTTATTAAAAACATCGTTGCGCCGAATCCTTTGGTCATGCGCTTAAAAAAATCTTCAAACATAATTCTCCCGCCTAAAAATATTTTTGTTATTATTATACTTTAGCTGCGCATAAAAGCAAAGCCTTTTGTGCCTGCGGTATGATATAATAAAATTATAATTGTACAAGGAAGGGATTAGACCATGCAGATAAAACTTATAGCAAGTGATATGGACGATACGCTTTTAAATGATAACCGTGAAATTTCGCCGCGCAATGAAGTGGCTATTAAAAAAGCTATTGATGCCGGAATTGTTTTTACGCTGGCATCCGGACGCATGTATTGTTCCATGCAGCCGTATGCGCAAAAGCTGGGGCTTGATGTACCGCTTGTTTCATATAATGGAGCGTTAGTAAAAGGGGCGCTTAGCGGCAAGGTTTATGTAAACCATCCGTTAAAACTTGAAACAGCGCTTGCCTTGCTTGATTATGTTAGACAAAAAGGTCATTATGTACAGGTTTATATTAATGATAAACTGTATGTTAAGGAAGAAAATGAGTATTCACGCCGTTATGCGGAAATTTCCGGCATTCAGCCGGTAGCGCTTGGCGAAGATATTTATAATATTACCGAAGCGCCGAATAAAATGCTGTTGATGACAACAAGCGATGATTTTGAAGCAACGTGGAAAGAAGTTGCTGAAACTTTTAAAGGCAGGGTTGACGTAACAAGTTCCAAAGATAACTATTTGGAACTGATGGAACCGGGTGTTAATAAATGGCAGGCTGTTAAACAGCTTGCTGAAAGTTTCGGTATCAAGCCGGAAGAAATTATGTGCATCGGCGATTCTAATAACGATTTAAGCATGATAGAAAACGCAGGTATCGGCGTTGCCGTTGCCAATGCCAAACCGCAGGTGCAGCAGCGTGCAAAATTAATAACGGCAAGCAACGATAATGACGGCGTTGCCCTTGCTATTGAAAATATTTTAACGGTGCAGGTACAGGTACTGGAATAATTGCAAAACATTATGGAATACGGAATTGGCATTTGCGGAAGCGCAAACCGGTTCCGTATTTTATGTTTAAAAAACCGTATATTTTAATGCATGCAAGACAATAATTACAAAATATGATAAAATAAAGTATTAAGATTTTTGGAACGGGTGATTATGTGCATTTAAAATCTTTTTCGGCTTACGGTTTTAAATCTTTTGCCGATAGAATAGAGCTTGATTTTGGCAGCGGCATAACGGCGATAGTCGGGCCAAACGGCAGTGGCAAGAGCAACATTTCCGATGCTATACGCTGGGTACTTGGTGAGCAAAGCGCCAAATATCTGCGCGGCAGCAAGATGGAAGATGTTATTTTCAGCGGCAGCAGCAAAAGGCGTGCGCTGGGCGTTGCGGAAGTTACGCTTAATTTTGATAACAGCGACCACAGGCTTGGCCTTGATTTTGATGAGGTAAGCATTACGCGCCGCGTTTTCCGTGATGGCGACAGCGAATATGCAATCAATAAAAAGAACTGCCGTTTAAAAGATATTGTGGATTTATTTGCCGATACGGGATTAGGGCGCGGTTCACTTTCTATTATAGGGCAAAATAAAATTGATGAAATTTTAAACAGCAGGGCGGAAGACCGCCGTACTTTGTTTGAAGAAGCGGCAGGCATAGTAAAATACCGTTTGCGTAAAAAAGATGCGGCACGCCGTTTGGATGATACAGCAGCTAACCTGACACGTATTAACGATATTAAAAGCGAAGTTGAATCGCAGCTGGAGCCGTTAAAGGAAGCGGCGGCAAAAACGGAGAAGTATAATATACTGGCGGGTGAACTGCGTACATGCCGTTTAACACAGTTTGTGCGTAAAATAGATGTGCTTACAAAAGCGCGTGAACAGCAAGCAGAAAGAGATGCGGCACTGGAACTTGCTGTAGCAGAAAACGCCGCTGCTGCCGGTAAACAGCAAGCTTTGTGCGTGCAACTTCAGCAGGAAGCAGATGCTTTAAGCGAAAGCTATAATAAATTACAGGACGATATAAAAGCCAAAGAAACAGCGCTTGAAAAAGTGCACGGTCAGAACGCTGTTTTGGAAGAACGTATTTTGCAAAACAAAAAGGCCGGAGAACGTCTGTCTTTGCAGAACAGCAAACTTGAGCAGCAGGTTGAAGGTTTGGAAAAACAGCTTGCTGCTTTAACTGACGAGTATGATGTTTTGGAAAAGAAACAAACAGCAGCCTGCCTTTTGGTAGATAAATTAACCAAAGAACAGAACGACAGGGAAAACCTTGTACAGCAGGTGCAGCAGGATGCTGAAGGGTTGAAAGACGCTGCTTTTGATACCATGCGCAAAATGGTAGACCTGCGCAATAAAATACGCATGCTTGAGCAGGAGCAGGAGCAGCGTATGCGCAGACGTGAGGCGTTAAAAAAGAACATAGAAGAAAACGAAAATGAACTGCAAAAATATGAGACTGAATACCGCAGTTTACTGGAGAACCAGGCTGATTTGGAAAACAACATTCAGCTTGCACAGCGCGGCAGCGCAGAATTGGCGCAGAAAGCAGCAGCAGAAACTAAAGTTTTAAACAGTGTCCGACAACAGTATAATGATTGCCAGCGCCGCATTACAGCTTTGGAGAGCCGCCAGAACGTACTGAACAATATGCAGAAAGCATATGAAGGTTTTGGCTATGGCGTTAAGGCTGTTATACGTGCGCAGGAAGCATGGAACAGCAAAGTTATCGGTGTCGCTGCCGAATTAATCAGTGTCGAAGCCGAGTATGTAACAGCTATCGAAACAGCACTTGGCGCAGCAGCGCAGAATATTGTTATGCAGGATGCCGATGCCGCCAAAGCTGCCATCAATTATTTAAAACAGCATAAATCCGGCAGGGCAACTTTTTTGCCCCTGGATACCATAAAAATTTATCCGCGCAAAACGGAAGATGAGCAGCTGAAAAATTTGCCGGGCGTGCTTGGCTTTGCCGATGAACTTGTAAGCTGCAAGCCGGAAGTAGCAAAAGTATTTAGCTTTTTACTGGGGCGTGTGCTTATAGCAAAGGATATGGATTCAGCGCTTGCGGCTGGACGCAGAAGCGGATTCCGTCTGCGTGCCGTTACATTGCAGGGCGATGTTGTAAATGCCGGCGGTTCGCTTACCGGCGGCAGCAGGCAGCAGAAAGAAGCAGGATTTTTATCGCGCACGAAGGAAATAGAAACTCTTGTGCAGCAGGAACGCATTTTGCATAAAGAACTGCTTGGTTATCAGGAGCAGGCTGAAAGTTCAGAAGAAATTTTAAAAGGTTATACCAATAAAGAAAATGATTTAAAGGCAGAACTGCAAAAGTATGCTGTGCGCCGTGCGGAAATAACTGCTGCATTAAACCGTGCCGAAAATGAAAAGCAGCGCCTTGCCCAACATTTGGAAGTGCTTTTGGATGACAGAAACGAATTGGGGCAGGAATATTTAGCGGCAAGAGAAACCTTACAGGCGTTGAAGCCGCAGCTTGCGGAAATAGAAAAAGAGGATTTGGCAAGCAAAAGCAAGCTGGATGAGCTGCAGAAAAAAATGCAGGCAGAAACCGCCGGACTGGAAAGCGTACGCCGTCAGTTACAGGATGCGCGCGTTGAAAGCGAGGCAACTACAGCTAAAACAACGCTTATGGCGGAACGCATGCATCAGCTGGATGGCGAAATGGAACGCTTGCAGCGCGAAGTACTTGGCAACGAACGCGAACAGCAAAACCTTGAAAATGCAATAAACGAAAGTACAGTGCAGAAAGCGGAACTTGCAAAGCGTACAGAAATTTTACTTGGGGAGCTTAGTGCAATCAGCGGAGGCAGGGAAGAGTTTACCGAGCAAAGAATTGCTATTGCGGCACGTCAGGAAACAGCTGCGCGTGAACTTGCAGCAGCACAGAAAGCGCTTGAGGATGCGGAGAAAAAACGTAACCAGGCGGCGCTTGAAAGCGTTAAGCAGAATGCGGAATATGAACATGTTTTGCAGCAATTGCATACTGATTACGGGCTTACTTTAGAAGAAGCACATGCAGAAACGCTGCTTGATATTGCAGATAATGCATTGCGCAGGCAGGAATTAAGCCTGCAAAGGAGAATTGATGAACTTGGGCCTGTTAACGCAGCGGCGATTGAACAATATGCCGCCGTTAAAGAACGTTTTGAGTTTTTGCAAAAACAGTATGACGATTTGGCAGAAGCAAAAAGTAATCTTGAAAGCGTTATCAGCGAAATAAATTCCGGCATGAGCAAACGGTTTAAAGAAGCGTTTGCCAAAATAAATATTTACTTTTCGGAATGTTACGTTAAACTTTTTGGCGGCGGAACGGCTTATTTAAAACTTACTGACCCTTCGGATGTTTTAAACAGCGGCATTGATATTGAAGTGCAGCCGCCGGGTAAAAAACTGCAAAGCCTGTTCCTTTTAAGTGGCGGCGAAAGGGCGCTGACGGTAATAGCCCTTTTATTTGCGCTTTTAAGTTACAGCCCGGCGCCGTTCTGCATATTAGATGAAATTGATGCAGCGCTTGACGAAGCTAATGTAGACCGTTTTGCCGGCTTTTTATCGGCTTATGCCGAAAATACACAGTTTATTGTAATTACACACCGCAAGGGCACCATGGAAGCCGCGCATGTTTTACACGGCGTAACAATGGAAGAATCAGGTGTTTCCAAACTATTATCTGTAAAACTGACGGAAAAGGAGTAAAAACATGGGATTTTTTGAGAGATTAAAAGACGGCTTGACCAAAACCAGAAAAAATTTTACTGAACGTATTGAAGTTTTGGTTGGCATGTCTGCCGAAATTGATGATGATTTTCTGGATGAACTGGAAATGATTTTGTTAAGTGCAGACGTTGGCGCAAAAACTACGGAGAAACTTATCGAAGCTGTGCGCCAGGCTGCGCGTAAAAAAGAAATTAAAGGCACGGAGGACGTTGTGCCTTTCCTGAAAAAATATCTTGTAAACATGCTTACCGAAGAAGGCCAGCGCACCAAACTCAGTGGGTCGCCGACTGTCATTCTGGTTGTTGGCGTTAATGGCGTTGGCAAAACCACTACTATCGGCAAACTGGCAAATTATTTCCACCTGTTTAATTACAAAGTAATGATTGCCGCCGCCGATACTTTCCGCGCTGCCGCTTCCGAGCAGCTTGAAATTTGGGGCAAACGTGCAGGCTGCGATGTTATTAAACATGCCGAAGGCGCTGACCCGGCAGCGGTTGTGTACGATGCCATGAAAGCGGCTATTGCCCGCAAGGCGGATATACTGTTTATTGATACCGCAGGACGTTTGCATAATAAAGCTAATTTAATGAACGAACTTGAAAAAATTCACCGCGTAATTCAACGCGAAGAACCGGATGCACCGCATGAAACCTTTTTGGTTCTTGATGCTACTACCGGACAGAACGCAATTACGCAGGCAAAAGTGTTTACTGAAACGGCAAATGTTACGGGCGTAGTGCTGACAAAACTTGATGGCACAGCCAAAGGCGGTGTGGTTATCGCCATCCGCGAAGAACTTGGCCTGCCTGTTAAATGGATTGGCATCGGCGAAGGCATTATGGATTTCCGTCCGTTTGAACCGGAAAAATTTGTTGATGCATTATTTAACACTGACAAGTAAAAACACTTGACACAACTCCTTGCTTTAGGTATAATACATACGTTGACTTGATTAAGAAGGTACGGTTATATTATGCAGATTGACAGTTTTCAGCAAAGAATACGCCTTGGCAGGCTGTATGATATTTATGGCCCGCTTTTAACGGCCAAACAGCAAAGCTGTATGGAACTGTATTTCTGCGATGACCTTTCGCTGGCAGAAATTGCTGCGGAACTTGATGTATCGAGACAGGCCGTACATGATTTAATTCATCGTGTTGAGCAGCTTTTGGAACGCTACGAAGCCAAAATGAAGCTGCTGGAGCGTGAAAACAGGCAGGAAGAACTGCACGGCAAAGCTTGCAGGCTGCTTGATGAATACATAAAAACAGAAGATAAAGAGTTACTTAACAGGTTAAAAAATCTTTTAAGGGATTTTGAAACCGAAGGCAGGTAAAAATGGCTTTTGAAAATTTATCCGACCGCTTGCAAAAAGCGATAAGGATGTTCCGTTCTACCGGAAAAATAACTGAAGATGATTTAAAGGCTCCGCTGCGTGAAGTGCGCATGGCGCTTCTGGAGGCGGACGTTAACTTTAAAGTTGTTAAGGATTTTGTAGCTACTATCCGCGAACGCGCCGTTGGCGAAATTGTCAACGAAGGTCTGACTCCGGGACAGCAGATTATAAAAATCGTTAACGAAGAGCTGACCCGGCTTTTAGGCGGCACGCAGAGCAAACTTGTGGTTGCTTCCAAACCGCCAACGGTAATTATGCTGGTTGGTTTGCAGGGCGCAGGTAAAACCACGACTGCCGGCAAACTGGCAAATATGTTGCGCAAAAAAGGCAAACATCCTATGCTTGTTGCAGGCGATGTTTACCGTCCGGCTGCTATTAAGCAATTACAGGTGCTTGGCGAGCAGCTTAACATTCCCGTATTTACTATGGGTGACCAGGTATCGCCTGTGGAAATTGCCAAAGAAGCAATGGCAAAAGCCCACAGCATGAATTACGATACCGTCATTATAGATACCGCAGGCCGCCTGCATATCAACGAAGAATTGATGGGCGAGCTGCGCGATATTAAAGCGGCTGTTTCGCCGCATGAAATTTTGCTGGTAGTTGATGCCATGACCGGTCAGGATGCAGTAACCGTTGCCGAAAGCTTCAATAATGACCTCGGCATCGACGGACTTATCGTTACCAAGCTGGATGGCGATGCCAGAGGCGGTGCGGTGCTTTCAGTAAAAGCCGTAACAGGCCGCCCGGTAAAATTTGTAGGTATGGGCGAAAAACTTGATGCCCTTGAACCGTTTTATCCGGACCGTATGGCATCCCGTATCCTCGGCATGGGCGATATCCTGACGTTTATCGAAAAGGTGCAGTCCACTACCGATATGGCAAAAGCGCTGGAGATGGAAAAGAAACTGCGCAAAAACGAATTTACGCTTGAGCAGTTTCTTGAACAGATGCAGCAGATTAAAAAACTCGGTCCGTTGGAAAACATTCTTGGCATGCTGCCGGGCATGGGCGGCATAGCCCAGAAATTGCGCGATGCTGAGGTAAATGAAAAAGAATTTACTCACGTTGAAGCAATTATCCAGTCGATGACCATTAAAGAACGCCGCAATCCGGAAATCATCAACGGCAGCAGGCGCAAGCGCATAGCGGCAGGCAGCGGCATGCGCGTGCAGGATGTAAACCGTTTGCTTAAAAAGTTTGAAGAAAGCAAAAAGATGATGAAACAAATGCGCGGCATGGCTAAGTTTGCTTCAAAAGGCGGCTTCAAGCTTCCTTTTATGCACTAATAAATATTTAATCCAACTGGAGGAGGTGAAATAAAAATGGCAGTAAAAATCCGTTTAAAACGCATGGGCGCTAAAAAAGCTCCTTTCTACCGTATTGTTGTTGCTGATTCCCGTTCTCCGCGTGACGGCCGTATCATTGAAAGCATCGGTTACTACGATTCCACCACTGAACCGGCTAACGTTAAAATTGATGAGGAAAAAGCTCTTTCCTGGATGGCTAAAGGCGCACAGCCGACCGATACCGTTAAAAACCTTTTCAGCAAAGGTGGTATCATGAAAAAATATGCTGAATCTAAAGCAAAATGAAATGAGGCGTGATTGACATGAAAGAATTGGTAGAAGTTATGGCCAAGTCTTTGGTCAGCAATCCGTCTGCAGTAGTAGTGGAGGAGGAAACCACCGGTACAACTACGGTGCTCCGCCTCCATGTTGCTCCTGAAGATATGGGCAAGGTTATCGGCAAACAAGGCCGTATTGCCAAAGCAATCCGTACCGTTATGAAAGCGGTTGCTACCCGTGAGAATGTAAAAGTGATTGTAGAAATCGTCTAAAGGATGGGCTGATAATGGATAAAATGTTGGTTAAGGTGCCTGTTGCCGTTAAAGCAAAAGTTACCGAAGATTTAAAACTGAAAATTATTGGCGATGTCCAAAATACCATAAAAAATATCGACCTGGAAATCGAACATTTTGAGTTTCAGGCTAAAAAGGCACTTGCACAGGCTGCCGGTGATTTAAGCGTGCTGCCGGCTCTGCGCAATCAGATTGAAGCCGAAAGAAACAAACGCCAGGCTGCCAAGGCAGAAGCTGAAGCAAGGTTGAAACGTGCCGAAGATTTGCAAATCGGCTCTGAAATCGGCCACGGCACAATGGAACGCATGGTGGAAGTTACTGTAGGTACAGACCTTGATGCTCTTGCAAGAGCAGAAATTCTTACCGAAGACGGCAAAATCATTGCCTTCCGCGATTAATGGATAAACAAATTTGTATTGGAACAATCGTCGCTCCGCACGGTGTGCGGGGCGATATTCGTATATTGCCTCAAACGGAGCATCCGGAACAGTTTCTTGATTTGGATTATCTGCTTTTGGAAGATGGGCGCACGCTGCATTTAACAAATGCCCGTTTTCATAAAAGAATGGTGCTGGTAAAGTGCCGTGAGGTCAATAATATGAATGAAGCTGAATTGCTGCGTGATAAAAAAGTTTTTATCCGCACGGAAGATTTGCCGGAACTTGAAGAAGGTGAATTTTATGTTGCGGATTTACTGGGGTGCAATGTTATTGATACGGACGGCGCGCAGGTAGGCGAACTGAAAGATGTTATAAGCACCGGCAGCAATGATGTATATGTAGTAAAAACTGATGACGGCAAAGAGATTTTAGTGCCGGCGCTTAAACAGCATGTTAAGGAAATTAATCCTGATGAACGCCGTATTGTTGTTGAATTGCCGGAATGGGTTGATGAAAAATGAAATTTTTATTTGTAACCCTCTTTCCTGAACTTATTGAGCAGGTGTGTGGTTATAGTATAGTCAAGCGCGGCATTGAAGCAGGTCTTTTGAGCGTAAGCTGCATTAATCCGCGCGATTTTACTCATGATAAACACCGCACGGTTGACGATGCTCCATTTGGCGGCGGTGCCGGTATGGTACTAAAACCGGAGCCTTTTGTGGCTGCCATCCTCAAGGCAAAGGAAGAATTGCCTGATGCGCGTGTAATTGCTATGTGTCCCGGCGGCAGAACTTTAAAACAAAGCATTGTTGAAGATTATGCACATGCCGGGCAGGATTTAATTTTTGTCTGCGGACATTACGAAGGTTTTGATGAACGCATTTTTTACTGGGTTGATGAAAAACTTTCTGTTGGCGATTATGTGCTTACCGGCGGCGAATTGCCTGCACTGATGGTAATGGATGCGGTAGTAAGATTTATTCCGGGAGTGCTTGGCAAAATGGCAAGTGCCGAAGAAGATTCGTTCTCAACCGGACTTTTGGAATATCCGCAATATACCCGCCCGGTAGAGTTTGAAGGCTTAACCGTGCCGGAAATTTTGCGCAGCGGCAACCATGCGCTTATCGCCAAATGGCGCCGCAAACAGGCATTAAAGGCAACATATCTGCACAGGCCAGATTTGCTGCCGCAAAAATTTGACAAGGCAGATGGCAAGCTGATGGCAGAGATAAAGGCTGAACTGGCTGGTGAGGAAAATGGCTGATTTATATTTAGGGCTGGTGCATTACCCGATTTACAATAAAAGAATGAAGGTAATTGCTACGGCAGTAACGAATTTTGATATTCACGATATTGCCCGCACGGCACGCACCTATGATGTTAAAAAATATTTTTTAATACATCCGCAAAAAACGCAGGAAGAAATCATCAAAAAAATCATTGGCTACTGGCAGCAAGGCTATGGCAGAATTTATAACCCTGACCGCAGTGAAGCACTTGACAGGGTGGCATATGTAACAGATATTGCGGCTGCCGTTGGAGAAGTGCGCAGGCAAACAGGCAAAGAGCCTGTAACCATTACTACTGATGCCAGAGTTTACCCCAATACCATCAGCTATAAGGCTGCACGTGATATGCTGCAAAACTGCGACAGACCACTTTTGGTGCTGTTTGGCACAGGTTTTGGCATGGAAAAAGAAACCATGGCGGCTTTTGATTATATTTTGGAGCCGGTTTACGGGCCGAGCAATTATAATCACTTGTGCGTGCGCAGTGCCGTGGCGATTATTTTAGACCGCCTGGCAGGCGAATCGTGGTGGCAAAAATAAAATTGTAAAAATGTTTGCAACTTAATGCAGGCTATGATATAATAACATTTGTGTAAAACGGACGGTCCGCTGTGAAGTGTTCGCACATGAACGTCTATGATTGAGGAGGAAATTATGAACATTATTGAAGTTTTGGAACAAGAACAGCTTCGTTCCGACATCCCTGATTTTCGTGCAGGCGACACTGTAAAAGTTTATGTAAAGGTAGTTGAAGGCAGTCGTGAACGCGTTCAGATGTTTGAAGGCGTTGTTATTGCCCGCAGCGGCGGCGGTGTTCGTGAAACCTTTACCGTACGCCGTGTTTCTTATGGCGTTGGCGTAGAAAGAACTTTCCCTCTGCACAGCCCCAGAATTGAAAAAATCGAAGTTGCACGCCGTGGTATTGTTCGCCGTGCAAAACTCTACTATCTGCGTAACCTCACCGGTAAAGCAGCTCGTATCCGCGAACGCAGATAACAGATTTAAACAGAAAAACAAAAGCACCTCATACCAAGAGTATGGGGTGCTTTTTTCGTTGTTACGCATATAAACATAAAAAATAAACAGGCGCATGTTTTACGCCTGTTTGTATAAAGCATGGTTTAATTTGTTTTCTATGCTTCTAAAATCAGCCGAACTGGTTGCGGTAAGGGTCGCTTTTGCCCCAGCATAAAAACACCAGTGAAATTAATGAAACAAGCTGAATGGGAAGGCTTACAAGCACTACCAGAGTTTTAGGCCAGTTAAGTCCCATGTCATGGCAGCGTCTTACAGCAAGAGACATTTGCGGTATCATAAAAATTGCTGATGCAGTTACTAATAACGGCATGTTCAAATATTGCCCCAAATAAAAAACGGCATATTCCAAAACATAAACAATTAAATATCTTTTAATAAATTCGTGGCGGTCAAGCCTGCCGTTAAATGTTAAAAAGTCATTAATCAGTTTAAAACTGTTCATTATGTCATCTCCGTCTGTAAAAATTTGTAAAGCTTTCTTTATTAATTTTAACTTACGGGCAGTCTGCTGTCAAAGGTTTTAAAGATTTACTAATATTGTTGCGGTAGAATTTTGTAAAAATTTAACAATCAAAACTTGAATTTTCAGAAATTATGAGTTAAAATATAAATAAGTTGAGTGAGACTGAGGAGTCACTTAACTGTGTTTAGTGTTTATAAACCGCTGAGGATGAAAAATGTTAAAGTAAACAGTTCGCAGAGTAGAGGAAACCAGGAGACTCGCACGAAACGGCTGATGAAACGGCAGATTTTATCCGCAGGCGTTTTATAAAAATAAACGTTCCTGAGGAGGAATACATTATGAAAAAATCTTTAGTACTTGCAATGGCTATGGCTCTTGGCGTTACTGCATCCGCATATGCAGCTAACCCGTTCAGCGATGTACCGGCTGGCCACTGGGCTTATGACGCAGTAAACAAACTGGCAGCAGAAGGCGTAGTAGACGGTTATCCTGATGGCACCTACGGCGGCGACAAACTGATGACCAGATATGAAATGGCACAGATTGTAGCAAAAGCAATGGCAAAAGGCGCTAATGTTGATAAACTGGCAGCTGAATTTGCTGACGAACTGGACAGCCTCGGCGTACGCGTAGCTAACCTCGAGAAAAAATCCGACAACGTAAAAATCACCGGTCAGATCCGTGCTTCCTATCGTGATGCTGATGATAAAGGTCATCAGGGACGTCTGCGTACCCGTTTGTTTGTAAATGGTGCTATTAATGAAGACTGGACTTACACCGGACGTTTTGAAAACAATCAGTATTATGCAGAAAGCGCTGATGACGAAGGCGTTGATCGTGGCGGTTATGGCGATGACGATGTTGATTTCAACTGGGCATATGTAACCGGTCGTGTTGGCGGCGTTAAAGTAGAAGCCGGCCGTCAGGACTTTACCTATGCAGATGTAGTTGATGTTCGCGGTGATGGTGTTAAACTTGCTTATGGCGATGATGTAAAAGTTACCGGCTGGGCATTCAAAGGCAGCGAAGACCTTGATATGGATTTAGTTGATGAAAAAACTAAGCTTGCTATCAGCGAAGGCGACCGTGTGTATGTTGCTGGTGTAGAAGCTGGTTTTGGTGCAGTTGATACTGCTGTAAGATATTACAGAGCAGATACTGTTGCTGATAATGAAATTGTTGAAGTTGCTCTTTCAGGTGAAATTGCTAAAGACCTGACCCTGAGAGGTTCCTGGTTCAACGGTACTATTAATAATGCAACTGAAGCAAAGGTCAATGGTGGTGATGCTGATACCAATGGCTGGTTGGTAGGACTTTCTTACGCTGGTGCTAAAGCTGATGAAGTAGGTTCTTGGGGCGTATATGCAACTTATAGCGATCGTCCTATGGCAACCTATTTGCTGCCGACTAACTTCAGCGGTTATGCAGTACCGTTTGCTGATATAGATGAAGGCGATGGTTATGAAGGTTATGAAGTAGGCGCTAACGTAACACTTGCTAAAAACATTGTTGCTGGCGTTAAATACTTCGATTATGAATCCCGTGAAGGCAATGGCGATTCTCAGACCCTGTGGTCCGAAGTTATCTTCACTTTCTAATTTGTGCCTTACAACAGCATAAAATTAAAATAACTAAAGCGGATGGCTTATGCCATCCGCTTTTCTGCGTTTATAGGGGCTGTTTTACAGTTTTATTTACTGCACAAACATATATTAATTATTTAAGTATTTACGCTTTTGTTATTTTAAATATTAATGAGTAAATTACCGGTAAAACTACCAGGGTCAGCAGCGTTGCGCCGGTAAGTCCGCAGGCGATAGCTACTGCCATAGATTCCCAAAACGGATTGGTGAACATGGGTATAAGCCCCAGCACGGTTGTAAGCGCTGCCAGCATAATTGGGCGGAAACGCACGATAGCAGATTCCAGCACGGCTTCATACGGTTGCATTCCTGCTGCTAAATGCAAATCAATCTGGTCAATGAGCACAACAGAGTTGCGTATAATAATTCCCGTCAGCGAAAGAATACCAAGCTGCGCTAAAAAGCCCATTGATGAATTAAAGAGCAGCAGCCCGAGAACAACGCCGATAATGCCCATAGGCGCTGTGCATACAATTATAAACAACTTGCGTATATCTTTTAATTGCAGCATTAAAAGTACAAGCATGGTGATAAACATAACCGGTATTGGCACAAGCAGATAGTTCAGCGCTTTATTGCTGCTTTCAAGCGGTCCGCCAATTTCAATGCTTGCTCCGGGCGGCAGTTTGCTTCTTAAATCTGCAAGGCTGTCATAAATTTGCTGCGTTACATCGTTACCGGTGTAGCCGGGTGCAATTCCTGCGTTAACTGTAACGGTAGGCAGCAGGTTGCGCCGCCAAATCATATTATCTTCGGCTTCGTAGCTGATATTGGCTACCTGCGCCAAGGGCACGCTACCTTTGCTTGTGGGAATGGAAAGCAGGCGCAGGTCAGAAATTTTTTCACGGTCAGCGGCGTCAAGGCGGAATACAAGGTCAATAGCCTGGTCGCCTTCGTAATACTGCGCTATGGTATAGCCGCTAAGCTCTGCCTGCAACGCTACTGCAACGGTCTGGCGGTCGATGCCCATTTGGCGCAGTTTATCGTTATCAATGGCAACTTTTACGGCGCCTGTTTTTTCCATCCAGTCAAAACGCGTCATAGTAACAGCAGGGTTTTGCAAAGCAATTTCACGCACCTGCTGCGCATAATTTTTGGCCATTGTTTCTGTAGGTGCTGATACCCGCAGCATTACAGGATAGGCAGAAGGAGGGCCAAGCGGGATAGACTTGCTGTAAATAACAGCTTCCGGTATTTCACGGGCTGCGAGTTCGTTAATTTTTTGTTCAAGCCTGTTTTTTGCTTCTACATCTTTGGTAAGAATGACAAGCTGTGCGTAGTTTTCACGCGGCTGAACAGGTTCTACAACTAGCACAAAACGTGGAGCGCTTTCGCCTACATAAGTGCCGATATTTAAAATATCCGGGTCATTTTTTAAAATGTCCGTCAGTTTCAGCGCCGCTTTTTCGGTAGCCTTAATGCTGCTGCCTTCCGGCATATTCATTTCAACCAAAAGTTCGGGGCGTACCGAGGGTGGGAAAAACTCTTTATCTATAAATTTTGTTAAAAACAGTGAAGCAAAAAAGGCGCCTACGGTAAGCGTTATAACGATGGCGCGGTGTGCCAGTGCCCAAACAAGAAGGCTGCGGAATTTTTGGTAAAACGGAGTTGTATAGGCGCTGCCTTCGGCAATTTTTTTAGGATGTACCCATTCATAACCGAGCACAGGGGCTACCGTTGCCGATACTACCCACGAAAGCATCAGCGCCAGGCTGATAACAATGAATAAACTGCCGGCAAATTCGCCTACATTGCCTTTGGAAAAATAAATGGGCGTAAATCCGATGCAGGTAATAACCGTGCCGGTTAAAAGCGGGATAGCGCAGGTTTCAAAAGCGTAACTTGCGGCTTTTTTGCGTTCCCAGCCTTCGGCCAGCTTAATTTCCATAAGTTCCACTACAACAATCGCATCATCAACAAGCATGCCGAGCGCAATAATCAGGGCGCCGAGTGATACTTTGTGCAAATCAATGCCAAGCGCATACATGCCGATAAAAGTGCCCAGCAGTACAAGCGGAATGCAGACGGAAATTACATAGCCGCAGCGCCGCCCCAGGCTGATGAGGCTGACTGCCAGTACAATAATAACTGCTTCTTTAAGGCTCTGCGTAAATTCATCAATGGAATTTTTTACAACCTCTGGCTGATTGGCAACCTGATGCAGCTCAAAACCAAGCGGAAGCTGCGCAGTAATTTGCGTAATAATATTGGCTAAGTTTTCGCCAAGGCGGATGTTGTTGCCGCCGTCTTCCATTGACAGGGCAATGCCAACGGCAGGCTGCCCGTTGAAGAAAAATTTTGGTTCGGGCGGGTCTGCATAGCCGCGTTTTACCTGAGCAATATCGCCAAGACGGAATACGCGCCCGTTTGCCTGTATGGGCAGAGAGGCAATATTTTCTACTGCATCCGGCATGCCGGTGAGGCGCAGGTAAACATTATCTTCCGGCGTTTCACTCATGCCGGCAGGTACCATGGCTGTCTGCGACTGAATTGCTGCTGCCAGTGTATCAAGTGGTATGCCAAGCTGGGCAAGTTTGCTGTTGGATACTTCCAGATAAATTTTTTCCGGCTGTACGCCGATAAGTTCTACCTTTTTTACATCCGGAACAGTATAAAATATGCGTTTTATTTCTTCGGCTTTGCGGCGCATATCTTCGTAGCTGAAACTATCGGAAGTAAGCGCGTAAATATTGCCGTAAACATCATCAAAACGGTCATTAAAATACGGACCGTACACGCCTTGCGGCAGGTCGTCTTTAATGTCGTTAATCATATTGCGCAGTTCCAGCCAGTGCGGGCGCACGTCTTCTTTATCGGCATCCTCTTTCAAATATACGTTGACAACGCAAATTCCGGGACGTGAATAGCTGGTGATATAATCAATATCGCTGGAAGCCTGCGCCTGTTTTTCAAGTTTATCGGCAACCTGCTCTTCCATTTCCTGCGCAGTCGCGCCGGGCCATGCTGCCGAAATTACCATTTGCTTAACGGTAAAACTTGGGTCTTCCGCACGGCCTAAGGTGTTATAACTGTAAATGCCTGCTACAAGGCATAAAAACATAAAAAAGTAAATTATCTGCCGGTGCGTAATGCTCCACGATGCGAGGTTGCCTTTTTTCATTGCGCATCACCTTCCAAGCGTACTTCCTGTCCCTGAGTAAGTTTGGATGCGCCGCCGGTAACTATAACATCGCCGTTTTGCACGCCGCTTTTAATAATAATGCTGTTATTTTCATAACCGGCAATTTCTACCGGAACAAGTTCGACATGGTTATTTTTTACAATCCAAACCTGCGGAATATCATCTGTTTGGTAAATGGCTGCTTTAGGCAGGATAAGCATGTTTTCGCTGCCGTCATTAAAATGTACTTTCGCCGTCATGCCAAGCTGTACTTGCGGCGGCATATTTTCGATTGCCACGCAAACCTGGTAAGTGCGTGTTATTGGATCTGCCATGGGTGCGATTTCGCGTATGTGCCCGCTGACGGTAACGTCGGGCAGCGCCCAAAATGTAATTTGCGCACTTTGGCCGGTTGAAATATCAGATAAATTGTTTTCGGGTATGTAAATGCGTACTTCTTTTTCGCCTTTGCGGACAAGCGTTATTACAGGAGTACCGGCTGCGGCAACCTGTCCGACTTCACCGCTGATGGAAGATATTACGCCATCATGCCCTGCTGTAAGGTGTGTATAATTAAGCTGGTTCAGCGCAGACTGCATTTGTGCTTCTGCCTGTTCGAGAGTTGATTGGGCAGCTTTAAGCTGCGTATTATACTGGTCATATACTGCCTGGCTTACGGCGCCGCTTGCAAGCAGCGCGCGGTAACGTTTTTCATTGTCGCTGGCAAGGAGGAAATTGGCGTTTGCAGAAGCAAGCCCGGCACGGGCCGCATTAACACTTTCTTCAACATCGCGCGGGTCAATCTCCATTAAAACATCGCCGGTCTGTACGGTGTCACCTAAATTTACGTTGCGGCTGATAATTTTGCCGCTTACCTGAAAGGCCAGATTACTTTCATAACGTCCGCGCACTTCGCCCGGATAAACGAGATAACTCTGCGTTGTTTCCGTACCGGCGATTACAGTACGTACATAAGGAATTGATTCTGCCGGCTGCGTTTTATTGATAACAGCTCCGGCAAAGTGGTAAACGAGCCCTGCGGCAATAACGGCAGCGGCAATATACTTCTGCTTTTTGGTAAGCTGTAATTTACTGAAAAACTGCTGCATAACCAATCACTTCCCATGCTGTGTAAATTTATTGATGTTTAATTTAAAGTTTCGGCAGATAAAAATAAAATCCTGCCGGTATATATGTTGATTGTTTAAAAGTAAAATAAAAAACAGGTTTGCTGAAAAAGCAAACCTGCTGTTTAAAAATTTTATTAAAGTTTTAAAGAACCGTAGTTCAAGCTGCGGTTTTATTTTTTTGCAGCTTCAATTGCTTTGTTGCAGTCGGCAATAAAAGCATCAACATCAATGCCATGTGCAGCAGCGCCTTGGCCGATGCTTTCAAAGTGGGAAGCCATGCAGCCTACGCAGCCAAGACCGTATTCAGCAAATACTTCTAAAATTTCTGGATGGTTTTGAACAGCATCAATGATACCGGTATCTTTGGTAAGCATATAAAAAATCCTCCTTAACGCATAAATGCAAAATATTTTACTTTTTGCCCTTCGGCTTTTATATTATACCACAGTTTGCCAAAAAGAAAAGTTGCTTTAAGGTAACTTTGTTTAAAAATCTTTGCGGCAATGCATTAATGTGCAAAAATTTGCATTAATATGCCTAAAATTATTGTTTTTTTACTTTGAGTGGGTTATAATGGTGTAAAGTGGGGAAAAAGGGAGGAGAATGCCATTATGTTAATGGGTGAATATCAACATACTATTGACGCAAAAGGCCGTCTCTTTATGCCCGCAAAACTCCGCGATGACCTTGGCGGCAATTTTATACTTTCCAAAGGGTTGGATGGCTGCCTTTTTGTATATGATAAAGAAGAATGGCACAAGCTGGAAGCAAAACTTAATGCTTTGCCTATGACTAACAGCAATGCGCGTACTTTTGCAAGGTTTTTCTTCAGCGGCGCTGCCGAAGTAGAATGCGACAAACAGGGACGAGTGCTTTTGCCGGCTAACCTGCGTGAATTTGCAGGGCTTGACAAAAACGCTGTTATTGTTGGCGTAGGCAGCAGGGCAGAAATATGGTCTGCTGAACGCTGGCAGGAATATAATGATGCCAATGCGGCAGATGCAGATGCTGTTGCAGCACAGCTTGCTGATATGAATATAGGTATTTAAAATGGCAAATGAGTTTAAACATACAAGCATTTTGCTTGAAGAAAGCGTAAAATGGCTGATAACCGATAAAAGCGGCATTTATGTAGATTGTACGATGGGCGGCGCCGGGCATTCTTTCGGCTTTGCTTCGCAGCTTGACGAAAACGGCATGCTTATTGGCATAGACCAGGACGAAGACGCTATTGCTGCATCTAAAATTCGTTTAGCGCCGTGTAAATGCAAAATAGCAACGGTTAAAAGCAATTTTAAGGATTTCGCCAATGTGCTTGACAGCCTTAACATAGAAAAAATTGACGGCATATTTTTTGATTTGGGTGTTTCCAGTTATCAGTTGGACACGCCTGAACGAGGGTTTTCGTATATGCACGATGGCCCTTTGGATATGCGTATGGATAAAAGCGCTAAACTGAATGCTGAATATATTGTAAATAATTACAGTGAAGCTGATTTAGCTGATATTATTCACCGCTATGGCGAAGAACGCTGGAGCAAACGCATTGCCGAATTTATTGCGGCAGAACGCAAAAACAAACATATTGCCACTACTTTTGAGTTAGTGGATATTATAAAAAAAGCAATACCCAAAGGCGCGCGAATGGACGGACCGCATCCGGCAAAACGTACTTTTCAGGCGCTGAGGATTGAAGTAAATAATGAACTGGGAATTTTGCAGAAAACTATGGAAGATGCTGTAGAACGCCTTAAACCGGGCGGCAGAATCGGCGTTATAACATTCCATTCGTTAGAGGACAGAATTATAAAACAGACTTTTGCATCGCTTGCTAAAGGATGCATTTGCCCGCCGCAGTTTCCGGTATGTGTATGCGGAAGAAAACCGCAGTTAAAAAAAGTTGGGAATATTGTGCCTTCGGCAGCGGAAGTTGAAGAAAATCCGCGTGCGCGCAGTGCAAGATTGCGTTACGCCGAAAAGCGCTGACTATATATTTGGAGGAAAGCGCCATGTTAGCCAGAAAATATGATGAATATGCATGGGAAATAAATGAAGAAGAACAATATAATAACCAGCAGACGGTGCGCGTTCAAAAACCAAAACAGCATAATTACAAGCTGTTAAGGCGCAGAGTATTTGTTGTGGCAAGCATCATTCTGGCAACTTATTTTGCCTGCGTTGTACGCAGTGAATGTTTAATAAGCAAAAGTAATGAACTTGTTGCATTAAAGCAGCAGGAAGCAGCTTTAATGCTGGAAAACAGCGAAGTACGCATTGTTGTTGAGCAGCTTAAAGGGCCTGAAAGGATTACCTCTATTGCCGAAAAGCAGCTTGGCATGCAGGTGGCGCGCAATAACATTTATGTTAAAGCAGATAAAGGAAAAATTGCTTACGATGGTTATGCTTATGCTAAGTAAAAATCATAGCCTTCTATTGCGATATATGGTATAATAATATAAAATTTTATGGGAGGCAGCCTAAGTCTATTAAGGCTGCCGTTTCACTTTTGGAGGTATCCGGATGGAAAAGAATTTGCAGGATTTGCTGAAATTGCTGCCTAATGCTGAAGTTATGGGCGAAGCAGGCAAAACCATTACCGATATAACTGCCGATTCCCGTGTTGTTGTTCCGGGAAGTTTGTTCATCTGCCTGAAAGGCGCAACGGTGGACGGGCATAAATTTTTAAAACAGGCAGGCGAGAAAGGCGCTGTGGCGGCGATTGTTGAAGATGATGTGGATTGCCCCGCAGGTATGACGCTGGTTAAAGTTAGTGATACAAGAAGGGCCATGGAATTAGTGACCCCTTATTTTTTTGATTATCCCGGCAAAAAAATGCGCATGATTGGCGTTACCGGAACTAACGGCAAAACAACTACTACTAATATTATCCGCCTTATTCTGCGTAAAGCTGGTTATAAAGTTGGCATGATTGGCACTATCAATATTATGATAGAAGATGAAGAAACGGTATCACACAATACAACGCCGGATGTTGTTGATTTGCAGAAAACTTTGTATAAAATGCAGCAGTGCGGCTGCGATTATGTTGTTATGGAAGTATCAAGCCATGCTCTGGCATTAGGACGCGTTGCCGGTATTGAATACGATACGGCGGTACTGACCAATATTACGCAGGACCATTTGGATTTCCATAAAACCTTTGAAAATTACCGTGATGCCAAAAGCCTGCTGTTTGAACATTTAACGGACGGTAATAAAGAAGGTAAAACTGCGGTGCTGAACATGGATGACCCAAGCAGCAAAGTTATTGCAGAACGTACCAAAGCTCCGGTAATTACCTATGGCGAAAGCAAGGATTATGATATTTATCCTATAAGTTTTGATGTACAGGCAAAACAAATGGCGCTTAAGCTGCATACGCCTGCCTGTGATATGGATTTAGTGCTGAAAATTACCGGCGAATTTAATGTATATAACGTAATGTCTGCCGTTGGCGCTATGCTGGCAGAAAAAATTGCGCCGGAAATTATTATGAATGTTCTGAACGGTTTCGACGGTGTGCCGGGACGTTTTCAACTGGTAGAAGCAGGACAGCCTTATACTGTTATTGTTGATTATGCCCATACTCCGGACGGATTGGAAAATGTGCTGAAAACCGCACGCGGTATTACTAAAGGCAAACTTTGGGTAGTATTTGGCTGCGGCGGCGACCGCGACAATAAAAAACGCCCGATTATGGGTAAAATAGCGCTTGATTTGGCAGACAACGTTGTTGTAACATCTGATAACCCGCGCACGGAAGACCCGGAACTGATTATTGATGAGATAGAAACTGCATTGCAGGATATACCGGCAGGCAAAACAAGCGTGCGTTTAAGTGACAGGCGCGAAGCCATTGACTATGCTCTGGAACATGCTGCCGCTGATGACGTAGTGCTGATTGCCGGCAAAGGACATGAAAATTATCAGATTATCGGCCATGAAACAATCCACTTTGATGACCGCGAAGTGGTGCAGGAATACTGGCAGAATAAAAGGTGATAAAATGCTTAATTTGCAGGAAATACTGGCTGCAACCGGCGGAAGCTGCCAATGTGTGCCTGATGTAGAATTCAGCGGCATTAATACTGACAGCCGCACCATAAAAAAAGGTGAACTTTTTGTTGCTTTAAGCGGCGAAAATTTTGACGGGCATAATTATTGCCTGAAAGCACTGGAACTTGGTGCAGCAGGCGTTGTAATCAGCCATGATGTTGCCGGTTTGCCCCAAAATGCTATCGCGGTTAAAGTTGACGATACATTAAAAGCTTATCAGCTTATAGCAAAGGCCTGGCGTGATAAGCAGTTAAACTTAAAGGTTGTTGCCATAACAGGCTCTAATGGCAAAACTTCTACCAAAGATTTAATTGCCGCCTGCCTGGAACAAAAATATAATGTTGTAAAAACAGAGGCTAATTTTAATAACGAAATAGGTTTGCCCAAAACACTGCTGAACATTACTCCTGATACGGAAATTGCCGTTGTGGAAATGGGAATGCGCGGTTTAGGGCAGATTGAAGCACTTTGCCGTTTGGCAAGCCCTGATGTTGCTGTTGTGACCAATGTAGGCGAAACACATATGGAGCTTTTGGGCAGTATGGAAAATATTGCTAAAGCCAAAGGCGAAATTGTTGAAGGTTTAACAGAACAACAATTTGCAGTACTTAATGCTGACGATAAATTTGTATGCCGGATGGCAGAAAAAACTGCTGCGCAGGCAGTAACTTACGGCTGCGGTAAAAAAGCGGATGTATATGCTGAAAACATAATGCTGAATGCTGTTGGCAGTGAATTTGACTGCGTGTGCACCAAAACCGGAGAACGTGAGCATATAGAATTGCCTTTGCTTGGTGAGCATAATGTGTATAATGCTTTGGCAGCTATTGCGGCAGCAGTAACTTTTAACGTTGCGTTAGCACAGGTTAAGCTGGCATTAAAGAATGTAAAACTTACAGGCAAACGCCAGGAAATTATACAGCTTGGTGCTGTAACTGTTATTAACGATGCTTATAACGCCAGCCCTGCTTCTATGGCAAGTGCGCTTAAAACATTGCACGCCGTAAAAACAGCTAAAGGCGGCAGGGCAGTTGCTGTGCTTGCCGATATGCTGGAACTGGGACAACTTTCCGTTTCTGCACATACAGAAGTTGGTGAAATGGCTGCTGCGGAAGGCGTGGATATTTTAATAACCTATG
>ERZ779889.1509-NODE-1509-length-22883-cov-3.546872_pt1 | contig 22883 bp, 14 predicted proteins | sample MGYA00511030_ERZ779889 | MGnify/ENA primary metagenome ERZ779889 (study PRJEB29588, sample SAMEA2160616) | human gut metagenome | biome: human gut; feature: human-associated habitat; material: faeces | place: Denmark | collected 2008/2010 ...
ATGTACGTTGGCCAGGGGCATCTCTTCCAGGTGGATGGCGTTGGTCAACACGGGTTCTGCCTGCCCGTATTCGTTGGCCGAGGCGTCGGTCTCCAGCGTGGGTGTCTTGGCATACTTCTTCTGGTCGTCCTTGAAGTAGCCCACCAGGAGCTGCACGGGGGCGGAGCATTCAAACTCGAGCTTCGTCCCTTGTTCGCGCTGCGCTGCGCCGTCGGTGGCGTAGGCCGTGAGCCCTTCGAGTTCGGGGGCGAGCGCCTGCACCTTGTTCTGCGGCAGGTTGGTCAGGAGGACGGCTCCCTTGGTGAGCTTCACGGGGCGGAGTGCCGCACCGAGGAGTTTGACTGCCGCGGGCTTCAATGGTTCAATCGACGAGGCTTCGCCGGTGGCTTTTCCGGCGGCTTTGTCCTTCAGTGTCTGGAGGTGTGCCTCGAAGTTGGCCAGCTCTTTCTCGTAGTGTGGCAGGAGTTCGGCCCAGGTCTTGTTTTTGCCGTCGTCTCCGCCGATGGGTATACGCCGCTGGGCGGTCTGCATACTGTTGGCGTAAAGATAGTGTTCTTTTGTCAAATCTACAAGTTTACGGTAGTGTTCGAGGCTTTTTTCCAGGAGCGGGGCCACGGAATCGAGGTGGACGAGGTCGCGGCTCCACTGGTAGTCGAGCACTTTCTTTGCGGCTTGGACCTTGTAGCGGAAGAAGTGGGCGAACTCGCGGTAGCAGTGCATGTCGTTGGCCAGACGCGTGAATTCGTCGGTGTTTTGGGTTGCCTTGCCTGCGAGCTGGTCGATGGCGCGGGCGGCGGCGTCGCCCCTACGTGCACAGTCGTCCACGACGTCGAGGGGCAGTTCTCCCACGTGGGGTTGGTGTTTCCACTCCTTCTCCACGTATTCGATGAGCTTCTCCCCCTCGGGTCCGCAGCTTTCGTAGAAGCCGGGGTAGATGGTGTATTTATAGGGGTTGACGAGCTGGCTGACGAACATGCCCAGCAGGAGGGTCTGGCGGTTGCCTTCGGTGATGCCGAAGCGGCGGAGGAGCTTGGGTGCTATCTCGCCCGACTCTTCGTAGGCTTGGCGGATGAGGTCGCCCTGCTCGTCGTCCATGCCGTAGAAGCGGGCAAACTCGCGGTTCCAGTAGGCTATCTCGTCGTTGCGGTCGCGCCGGCAGTTCCAGGCGTAGCGCCCCCAGAGCTTATACCATGCCCAGTCGCGGTAGAGCTGTTCCTCGCGCTGCCCGTCGGGGAGCTTGTCGGCCGTGTAGGGGTATTCCCAGTAGGAGGCTTGGGGGAAGAGGTGGAGCGCATTGGCGCCGTGGACGTCGTGCATGGCCTGGACGGTCTTCTCTACGAAGTCGGGCGAGGACCAGCGGAAGGGTTCGAGGTTGGCGAGCACGTGGACATTCTCTATGTGTGTGGAGCCGAGGGCCGAGAGGTCCTGGTGTATCTTGGCCCAGGGGCCGCGGGGCTCGTAGGTGGTCAGGGATTCGCCGTTGTACTTGTGCATGGTATAGAGGTTCTTGTACAGGGGCAGGGCGGCGTCCATGACCATCTTGCAGTTGGTGTCGTGTGCGCGGACGAGTATGGGGGGTTCGTCGGTGCGCCCGAGGGCCTCCAGTCCGTCTTTTACGCCGGGGATGATGGTCTTAGTGAACCATTCGACGTCGTCTTCATAGGTGTCCATGGCTTCGCCCAGGCAGACGAGCAGGCCGACGTTGGGATAGTTTTCGACGAAGGCTGCTATGCTCTTGCGCGTATAGTCGCTCAGGAGCGGCGTGATGGGGCGGTTGCGGTCTTGGGTCTTGATGCCGTAGTGTTCGGCAAAGGGTTTGGAGACGAGGATGTTGTAGAACTTCTGTATGACGAAGATGCCGCGCTTGTCGGCCTCCTCGGTGAGGAAGCGGTACATCTCCTGGTTTTTCTTGAACGTTTCGTCGTCGACCTCCACGGCAAAGGGGTAGTCTTCGAGCTTGACGAGCGATGCGAAGGGGTGCCCGTTCCAGAGGTAGAGGGAGTTCATGCGGTTGTCGACCAGCATGTCGAGGTAGTCCACCCAGCGTTGCTTATCGTAGAACCAGGGGAAGTTTTCGGGTGTGTAGGGATACTCATACACGTGGCGGCCCGGCAGGATGAAGGTCTTCTGCACGCCGATGCACGTGCCGCGCAGGACCATCTCCGGGGCGTCGGTGCGTTCTCCCTCGGACAGGGAGAGGGTGCCGTCGTGCTGGAGTTGTTCGGTGATGTCGACCGTGCCGTAGATGACTCCGCTGGGGTCGTTTCCGGTGACGGTGGTCAGGAGTCCGGCGGTGCGGATGCTATATCCTTCTTTCTTCAGGCTGTCGCCCTGGGCCACGGCGAGTGCTATGACGCGGTGGTCGGGTTGGGCGGGGAGGATGCTGTCGAGTGTGGCGTCGTAGCCCGCGGCGTCGAGCTTCTGTTCGAGTCGCTCTGCGGCGTAGGCCACGCGGTTGTTAGCCCCGGGGGGTACTACGATGGTGACTCTTTCCTGCCCGCAACTCATCATCATGAGCGTCACCAGCGAGGCAGCGTAAAGGGTTACTTTTTTCATAGGGTTAAGTGTTTAATTAGGTGTATATGTTATCACAACTTCATCTCTTGTGTCCACCCAGAGGCGGTAACGGCCTTCGGCGGTCTGCTCTGCCGTGCCTTGGGAGGCTTCGGGGCGGGTGGCGGAGGCGATGTAGTCGTAGCCTCGTCCGGTGCCGGCCTTGATGCGTATCTCGCGCGCGTTCATATATATATATATGTCGCCCTGCGGTGTGGGGACGGTGCCTTCCATCCATTCCAGTCCGCCGAGGACGGGGGTGATGGAAAACTCTTCGTATCCGGGACGGACGGGGCGGACGCCGAGGTAGTATTTGCCCAGGAGGTAGATGGGGCTTGCTCCCCAGGCGTGGCAGAGGCTCTTGCCGTAGGGCCGCCCGTACATGGCCAGGTGTTGGGTGCCGGTCTCCTGCGGGTTGTATTTTTCCCAGAAGGTGGTGGCTCCTTCGCGGAGCATGCCGCCCCAATAGGCTTTCATCTCGCGCATCACCTGGGTGTGTTCGCCGAGTGCGCAGAGGGCTTCCAGCTCGTAGAACCGCATGTAGGGGGTGGTTATCTTGAGGATGCGGTCGTTGAGGAGTACGGAGTGCTTGATGGCGTCTTTCTGCTGCGGGGTGAAGTAGTCGAAGAAGACGGCAAACATGTTGGCATAGCGGGTGACGGCCTCGCTCTGCTGCCCGTCGATGCGGTTGTGCACGAGTGCTTTCCGTGCTTCGTCCCAGAAGGCGGGCATGAGCTTGGCCCGCAGGTCGGCGGCGAGCGCCTCGTAGCGCCGGGCGTCTTCTTCCTTGCCGGCCAGCCCGGCGCAGAGCGCCATTGCTTCCAGGCTCTTGCAGAAGAGGACTTGTTCGAAGGCTAGCTCGCCGTGTTTGTCAAGATAGCCGTCGGCCCAGTCGACGAAGACCCAATCTCCGGTGAGTCCTTCCACCATGCCGTTTTGGTTGGTACGCCCCAGGACGTAGTCCATCATGGTCTGCATGCGGGGGTATATCTGTGCCACGAAGTGGCGGTCTGCGGTGTACATGTAGTAGTCGTAGATGCTCAAGAACCAGAAGAAGGTGTAGTCCATGATGGTGTTCGTATGGCTGGTTACGGGGTCTTTGCCTCGGAGCTGCCAGATGGTGCGCTTCACTGTCTCACTGTCAAAGAAGAGATAGTAGTTCATCAGGTAGCTCTGTATGGCATCTCCGCTCCACACCCACCGGTCACGCTTGATGCCGTCGATGAAGAACTCGCGTGTGGTGAGGTGCATCGTGTAGGCACCGATGTCCCAAATGCGGTTCAGCTCCTCATCGTTGCAGCGGAACGTGCCGCGGTATTGCTCCGGGAGGTATTCGTAGAGCATGCTGATGTCTTCATACTTGAGGTCTCCCTCCACGGTGACGAACACGTAGCGGAAGGCTTTGCTTCCTGCCATCGAGTAGAGCGGGCCGCGGCGGGTGAACTCGCCGAGGGCGAGGTCGGTGATGTGGTCGCCTGCAAACTTGAGCTTGTCGAGCGTCTCGCAATGTTCCGTGTCGAGTGCTTCTTCGGGGCTTTCGCCGTAGTAGATGTGCATGAGGCCGTCTCCTTCGGGCTTCTGCACCATCAGGTAACCGAAGGTTTCGAGTCCGAAGTCGTAGAGCATGCCTCCGTTTGCTTCTTTCTTGGCAACGGCAGTCATCGGTTTGCAGCTCAGGCGGAATTCGGATGGGCGTGTGCCCGGGTCGTCGAAGTTCCAGTGTCCGGCGTCCATATAGACGGTGGCCGAGGTGTCACTGGCCTTGCCGCTCTCGTCTATCCACTCCTTGTCTTCATAGGTTACTTTCCAGCTGCCGTCGGTATGGACAGTCTTCCCGTCGACGAATAGGGCAGGCGGTGTGGCTTGGTTCCACACCTTGATGTTCAGTTGGTGCTTTCCTGCCGGGAGGCGGAAAGTGTCGGGCATGCCGAACTGCAACTTGCCATCGAGCTTGATGTTGAACTTGCCTTCGGCTGCGATGTAGAGGTCTTCCGGCTCGTCCAGTTCCAGTTGCTTGCTGAACTCCACAGTCACATAGTGGCTGTCCATCTTCCAGAACGGAGGGAAGAAGCCCCCCCGCTCGGTGCGGCGGCCGTTCATCTTATTCCCCAACCATATTTCATAGTCGCCCGGATACCATATCCATGTACTTTTATTTACTTTCTCCATATCTTTCTTTAGTTATTTGTTCCAATGTTTTTCCACGAGTCTTAGGAGTCCAGATGGTGCCCACAAGCAAGGATACCATCAGCAGGGCTATCATGATGTAGGATGCCCGATAGAAGCCTTCGCCATTTTCTCCATAAATATAGACGAAGCACAAACCCCACACTGCCGACAAGCCGCGCACAACAAAGAACATGATGCCCTGGGCTGCGGCACGGTATTTCGCCGGGAACAGCTCAGAGGCCCACAGCGCATAAAACGACTGCACGGAGACACCTGCCTGGATTGCCCACAATAGGGTGAAGAAAAGCAAACCTGCCATACCCTTAATGCCTACTGTCACAATGATGAGCCATGCCAAGACGGCCATGCTCACACCGAAACAGTAGAGCCAGCGCTGGTTGACCTTGTCGACCACCATAGAGAAACAGAAGGTGACAAGAATGATGATAATCCATTGGGCTGCCGAAAGCATATTGGCGTGCACATTTGACAAGCCACCGGCTGTCTCATAAATATGCTGTTGGAAAAAGCCCATCACCGAGCTGACCAAGTTCCATGTGAGATAGATGCCGGCCAGGAATATCATTGTACGAATGTTCACCTTATTGGTAAACAGTGTTCCAAAAGAAGCAAACGTGCCGCTCTGTTTCGAGCCGGCTTGTTCTGCAGACTTGGCAGCCTTCCACTCTTCAGATTCATTTAAACGGCGCTGCAACGTCCAAGCAATAAAAGCCACAATGAAAAGCGAGGCAAACACAATGCGGCTACTGAACACATTTAGTGCAGGCCCACTCAAGGAGCCGCCATTTATAGCTTCGGCCAAGGCCTGCACGCCTCCAAACAAAACGCCATGTGCTCCATCGCCGGTGGGAGGAGCAAGCAGCATGCCCAAAATCAATATAATCGTCGGGCCGATGGCGCATGCCATCTGCGAAATGCCAATGTTGCGCCCGCGGTTGTTCACTTCTGAGTTTTCAGAAATGTAAGTCCACGAAGCCGGTACGCCGACACCGACAGAAATGCCGGTAATCAAAAATCCGGCCAACAGCATGGGAAAATTTACAGACACCATGATGATGGCCACACCCAGCATGTAAACCAGCATGTTGTAGGTATAAATGGCTTTCCGGCCATACTTGTCGGCCAAGAAACCTCCAATGATGGCACCAATGGCAGCGCCTAAACAGTTTGCACTGATAGCATTGAGCCATCCCAGATGTCCCTCGGTCAAACCCAGATAATTTTGCCAGAGTGTCAATCCGCTCGCTCCGGCTACAATAGCCCCTGCATCCAAATAATTGGTCAGCGACACAGCTATTGTACTCTTCAAACTTCCTTTTTGGTTTTTCATATTTGTGTTCAAGTGTTTAAGTGTTCTTATTATCAGGCTATGTTTACCATATAGACACGACGACGCGGATGACACAAGCTTTTAACACATTGCATCATCCGCGTAATCCGCGTCTAAAGAATATCATGTTGACGCACCTTTCGTGCTATTGACAACAGAACTCCCATATATAAAAGGTATAGGGGCTCATTTAGCCAATGGCATCCAGACCGTCATTTCCGACTTGCCACGATTGCCCCATGCAAAATAAGGAATCAGTTGGATTTTCACTTTCTGGTCGGCCTTGCCTACTTCTCGGTAAAGCACATTGTCCCACGAATTTTCTTGCATCAGGCGAGCCTCTCCTTCAAGTGCAATCATTTTACTGCCATCAATAGTGACTTCTTTCGGAGTAAACTGAATATCGGCCGGAATCAACACATCGTCAATACACTTGCCGTCGGCCACATCCATACCCTCCAAACAATAAACCAGCGGACCGCGCTTCACCACCACCTGGTTGCGTGTCTCTTCCACAAGCGGGTTAGACTCCATCAACTTCACGCGTATCTCCATGTCGAGTGTCACCACGTCACCTTTCTTCCACACACGATTAATAGTGGCATACGTGTTGGCTTTAGTCTCCACGCTGACCGGTTCGCCATTGACCGTCACGCTAGCCTTGTCACACCATGCGGGAATACGCAAATGAAGAGCCATTTCCTGCTTTTTGGGAACGGCATTGAAAGTCAACACCACTTTACCATCGTAAGGATAACCTGTCACTTGCGACACTTCCAAATTATGCTTGCCCAACTTCGTAGTCAGCTCACTCTGACCATACAAGTTACACCACAAAGCGTTCTCACTCACCGTGTAGGCATAGTTTTGAGCCTCGCAGACCGTACGCAAAGTATTCGGCGGGCAACAGAAACAACTGATGTACTCCTGACGTTCGCGCGGCCAACGCAGAGTGTAGGGGAAGTCGTCGCTCAGGCGCAAGGGATTGGTGTAGAAATAACGCTTGCCGTCCAGGCTTACACCACTCAGCACGCTGTTGTAAAGAGCCGTTTCCACAATGTCGGCATACTTAGCATCGCCGGTACTCTCGAGCATACGCCAGTTGAAAAGCATATTGCCGATGTTGGCACAAGTCTCGTTATGAGCCGTACTGTTTGGCAACTGATAGGCACGTCCGTAGCTCTGGTGTACTTTCTGAATGCTGTCCGGCTCGTAGCACGTGCCGTCAGGCGAAGTGCCGTCGTAGAGTGCGCCACAAGCACCGGTCACATACATCTTACGGTTTACAATGTCGTTCCAGATACTCGTGAGGTTTTTCATCAACTGTTCCTCACCAGTCTCGGCATACACGTCGGCCACACCGGCATAGAGATAGTTGGCACGCACGGCATGTCCCATCGCATTGTATTGTTCACGGAAAGGAATGCGATCTTGATTGTCGTCCGTTCCGTTTTCCACCATGCCACGGATATTTATCAAGTTCTTTGAAAGCTCCAAATAGCGGGGATTACCCGTGGCACGATACATTTCGACCACACCCATGTAGTGCGACGGGCAGATGGCGTTGCGGGCCAGTTCGGCCGAAGCCGTCTCATAGAAATGACAAAGGAAATCGGTCGCCTTGATGGCCGCGTCGAAAAGTGTGCGCTTACCTGTCGCACGATAGTGCGTAATGCCAGCCATCATCAGGTGACCCAAATTGTATGTTTCAAAATTCAAACGATTGGCAAAAGCCCCTTTTTCATCTTCTGCTCCCACTTTCGTACCAATAACGGTCTGCTCGCGGTTTTCACTATGGCTATCAACGCCTTTGTTGCGTTCTTCGATGATGACAGGAGTGTGAATGTAACCGTCAGCACGCTGCGCCTTGACAACTTGCTCAATAAACTTGTCCATCAACGCATCCAGTTCCGGGTCTTTATTGACGGCATAGACGGCAGCTACGGCCTCCAGCCATTTGTACATGTCGCCATCATGAAACGGAGGGCCCCAATGTTCACCCTCGCAAGTGCCCGCAGCAATCTCAAAATTGCGGAATCCGTGCGAGATATCCGGATTACTCCATGTTGCCCACATGCTTTGAAGCGAAGTGTTACTATACACATTGAAACGTTCTCCCCAGAAACCTCCGGTCCATTTCACAGCGCCTAACGGCGTGTTTACCATTTTTGAATACTTACTGTGTGCCATATCGGTCAATCCGCCCGATTGTGCCACTGCAACACCAGACACACATACAGCCAATGCAAATGTCGAGAAAAGTTTTTTTATCATAGCATTTTGTATTAGTTTCACAGATTAACACGCAAATATATAATAAAATAAGCAGAACTTTAGAAACGACTGATAAATCTTTTCACTTTTTACACATATTTCTTTGCCATCAACCAGTATATACAAGACTGAAGTATTCTCTGTAGATGACAAAAAAATATGGTAATCTGTACGCATTAACAAGATGAATACAAAATGAGCAACAAAAAGTTAAGAAATAAGATTGTGCAGCTAAATAATATAAAACAAGATAAGGCACTCCATATACAACAAGTGCGAATAACAAAGACTTTATCAACAATCCTTGTCATTCGCACTTACATTATAAATAATCCCTGCTACATACTGTAACGAAAACCCAACAGCAAACGGGCAAAACGGTCGCCAACATCTGTCTTGCGGGCTGCCATCTGCCAAGCTGCTGTAACTTCAAAGCTTTTCCAGTCATAACCGAGTCCAGCCGTAAGCATCGAAGGCGAATCATCAGTACGCAACACCGTCCCTGCACGCAAAGCCCACTTTTTGTAAAGAGCCTCGACACCTAAATTGACATCGGTCGTTGCCTGAACCTGGCCGGATTTAAACGCATGACGCACACCTACAGCCAAGGAAGCTTCCCAAGAACCGGAAAACAAAGTGTTCAACTCTGTGCCCAGAGCAAGTTCAAGCGGCAGGTTCACATCCGTATTCTGCCCATAGGTCAATTTTGGACCGACATTGGCCAAACGGAACGTCGTATTTGTAAAACATGAACGTCCTCCAGCCACAAACTTATTCATATGGCTAATGCCGAATGAGGCGGCCACAGTTTCACCCATCTGCCCTATTTGACTATTTACATAAGACAACACGGCGTGAGCTGCCCAATGAGAAGTAAACGAGTATGCATACCCCAAATCAATCGTATAGTCCTGCGGGCGTATGGTATAATGACGATCCAAATGTTGCTCGCTAAAAGCTGCCAGCTTCAAACCTCCCATATAACGGAAACCTGCAAAAACGGCATGATGATGGCCAAGTCTTCCGGCTAACCCGACAGCAGTACCCCATTGACGGCCATTCACTCCCTCAAATTTCGCATATCCCATAAAATCCGCCGAAGCATCCAGCCGACAATCAGCAGAAAATATGCTCGATGGATTAGTGTAAATATACATGCGTTTAGCACGTCCCAACGAAGCGTCACCCATAGCCGCACTACGTGCATCAGGATTCATCCTTAATAGTTCCGGACCACTTTGCGCAAACATTTCAACTGGCAGCATAACAGCCGACAATGTAATTCCCATTTGTATGATTATATTGCAAAAACGATTCATTCTCAAGCTCCTTTCATGATAGTTTGTTTATAAGTTCCAGCAGAGGACACAATCTCCAGTTTATATACCCCCGGAGCCAAACGGCCCACCTGCACAGTTGCCACCAGATTTTCATCAGGTTTCAACATTGTCCGCAACACTTCACACCCAGAAGTAGTCCGAATCACGACCTGAGCCTCACGACTATTTTCTGATAGCTGGACATAGAGTAAATCGCGCAATAAGGAGGGATACGTGCCATAAACAAATGGTTCTTCGGTCGTTGCGGTTTCAGTCACACGCAAAGTAAACTGCTGTTGTTGGCGGTTATTACGCATATCTGTTGCCTGAACAGTCAAACGAACGATACCTGGCGCCAATGGAGTAATCTTTAACATATCCTGATACACCTCCGCATGCACTATCCCTTGCTCTGAATACATGCAAGTATAAGACACCTGTTGATCTTGCGCCAAGGAAAAATAAGGTGACAGGGCGATACCTAAAGGCAAATCTGTCGTGAGCATAGCAAATGTAACAGGCAGACTGGAAACTTCGCTTAAGGCAGCCGCCACGACGACATAGGGTATCTGCAGTGTGGTTTCAGCTCCCAACTCATCACGAAAATGAATATTCACAGCATATTCACCCTGCGGATGGACAGCCCGAATGATAAGATGCAATACGTCACCTATGCGTTGCAACGTGCATCCCAAATCATCATCAACAAGATTACACACCCATTGATGCCCGTCAGGCTCAACAACAGTCAAATCCAACTCTACCTGTTTCAGATTGCTCACTTGTAAGGGCGCTGTCGGAAGATTCTCAATATAGGGTAACTTATTTTCAGTGCGCCCCTCAGCAAATACAGGCTCAGCAGTCAGCCCCCATCGGTCGACCGGCACAATGGCAAAATAATAAGTCTGATCGGCTTTCAGTCTATCAAGCGTAAATGCATAAGTTTCATCCACTTTTTTAGATCCGGTAAAAACATCTACATAGAGAAGAGACTTAGCAGAAGACACGTCCAAAGAGTCTGCAGAACTGGACTGAGTAAAATCTGCTGCTGTAAATGCTGTCTCACTATAATATATGCGATAGGTAGTTGCTATTCCATCATCCTCGTCGGCACTAATTTTCCAAGAAAGAATTATCCGGTCAGACAATGCCTGCACAGTAAGCTTTGTGGGAAGCGGACGTTTGTGTTGATTATCGTCCAATGCACGGGCTGCATCAATGTATCCCCGCCCAAGCATATTCTCCATAGTTGGATTTTGCATATTAATATCAAATGGACGCAATGCATTCAATATACGCTTCTTGCAATCTTCATTAGTAAATCCCTTACCACCTTTAGCCGAAACGACCAAGGCAGCCACCCCTGCCACATGAGGCGATGCTTGGGAAGTGCCGAACTTGGTAAGATAGCTCTCACCTCCATTGTCGGCCGAAGGTTTTACGGCACTCAAAATATCACCATAGTCTCCTTGATACATAGCGTCACCACCTGGTCCACAAATATCTACCCATTTGCCATGACTAGTATACCAAGCTGCTTTCATCTGGGGCCCGTAAGAGGCAACAGCCACCACCGGTTCATAAGCTGCCGGATAATGTTTGATTGTCTGACCGTCATTACCGGCTGCAGCCACTATTAATCCACCCTTCATGGGCGACCCATCCAACTGCTTACCATCGTCGTCACAACCTGCATATTGTATGAAATAATTCATAGCATCTTCCATGTATCTCGGCAAGCGTTCATAAGGGTCGACAGGCATCATCCAAGAGCAATTAGCTATGACAGCCCCATTGTCGGCTGCGTAAATAAAAGCCGGTGCCGAATTGGAAGCCTCAATTCCTATGCTTTGGCAGCTCATAAGACGTATGCCTGTCCCAGGAGTTCCGTCACCTCCAGCGACACCAGCAATGCCAATACCATTATTAGAACGTGCGCCAATAATACCAGCACAATGAGTTCCATGGTCGTTAGTGTCTTTATAAACATGCGGATGGTCTTCTACAAAGTTATAACCATAGACATCGTCCACATAACCATTGCCATCATCATCTACATCCGAAGCTCCGTCACGTTCGGCAACATTGACATATACGGCATCCACCAAATCTTCATGATTTACATATACACCATGATCAAGCACAGCGACAATTACATTAGGTGTACCAGTAGTCACCTTCCAAGCTTCAAAAACATTCACATCAGCCCCTATAACAAAGTCCTTATTTAGCGACGCGTCATTATGCAATGACCATTGTTTACCTAACAACGGGTCATCAAAAGGAAGGGCTGCATTTGAAATTCGGGCACCTGACGTGGGCAAAGACAAAGGCCAAGCAGACTCACCTTCCAGATAAAGAGGATAAACCGGATCTACCCACTCTACATCTGGTTCACGATTCAGCATGTTAATGGCATTACTTACGGGTATCTCGTTGTCAAAACGCACCTTGTACCAACGATGCAACCCCCAACGTCGCTGTCTGGCTTCAAACTTTCCACCAACACGGAAAACCGGCTCTATGCTATAAAGCTTTATTGCGTCGGCCGAACGAGTCAAATTACTTTGTATAACACGCGTTTCAGCTCCGTTGTCAGCATCAGACAATCTGTCAGCCAGTTCCTCCGACAACTGTATGCACACCACTCCTGGAATGACATTCTTCAATGCCACACCGGGACCAGATTGCTGCGACTGCCCTGACGGAAGTTCATCTGAACAACTCAAGCAAACCAACGTGGCAATAAAGATAATATTATATAACAGTTTGTATTTCATAACCCAAAATAAAATAACGGTCAATCAATAGGCAAATAACGAATCGTCAAACCTGCTTTTATATACTGAATGCGAAGTTCGCGTTTTTCAATAGTATTCTGGTATATGTGACGCAAACCATTAAGTGTGGCGCCCATCTTCACCTCTTCTTCACGAACAAACTCAAAACCAGCCTCTTGCAACAAAGCACTAAAGTCTGCTGTCAATTCAAAGTTCAAATAATTACCCTCTACGACCATATTGGTACGCTTTGGAATGAAACTCAATCCTTCTTCAGTGACTTCATGCGAATCGCTATTCTCCGTGTAATAATGTGTAACACCACTGATAGGCGTCTCATAATAGTGGTCCACTTCCGTGCCCCAATCCTGAGCATTCACTTCCGTCGCTCCGGTAGCCTCAACTTTAACTTTCACAGCATCCCAAGCTTCACCAATGTAATTATCGAAGGGGAAAGTCGTAAATTGCAAAGTATAGACATAAGTAATTTGCATAGCACTGCCACTCTTCTCTAATTGAACAGAAAAAGTCGGATTGTTTTGCAGCTTATACACCACCACATCATCAGCCCTAGCGGGATCTTTTACAAAACCCAGCTCAACCAGTTTCGTAACAAATTCTTGTTCATGAGCCATATTAACAGGAGTGAATACAGTGGTCACCTTCTCATACATCGTTTGGTCATTACCCAACGTATATGCAACTTTGCTAAAATATTCCGATTCCGGCATAAACTCAATAGTTTCCACACCATTCGTTTTATTGTAGGACAACTGAGTGCTATGTTGTGCAACCTCATGATCAATAATACTACGCAAAATATTAGTATGGCTGCTGATAGGCAGTAAAGGAATCCAAACACGAGCCATACCGGCTTGCACCACAGTGACACCTGAAACACTGCTACCTTGCCGGAGAATAAGCTTCACCGTACGAGCATTTTCCGTATTAGGCACAACTGAGATTGTGACAAGGCGTTGCTGTTCATCCAAATCATACGTAAGCCATGAAACTGGCACATCCGTTTCACACGTCACCCCTTTGCCGTTGGTAGAAAAAGTAAACTTCTCCTCTCCTCCTTGACGAGTAAAATGCAACACATCTTGAGACACCAAAATCTGCTCGGCACCGGCCTCTTGGCTGACTTCCAAACCTTCCATTAATCCTTCGGCCGTTACTATAACTTTGGCTTTGCGTTCGCGTGCTTCAGGATTGGCTTCAGCCGTGACTACCAATGATTTGCCATCCTCACCAGTCGTAAGTGTCAACCAACTAACTTCTTCTGCCGATAAAGCAGTCCATTGTCCTCGTGATGTTTCTACCTGAATGACCTGGCTATTTTTTTCAGCATTGAACTTAATAGATTTCCGCGATAAGCGCAGTGTGTTTTCTTCTGAAATAAGTTCCGGTTTACAACTTACAAACAATGCCAACACTACTAACATATTGGCAAAAAATAATTTCTTTCTCATATATGTTCCTTTTTTAAGTTTTATATGTTCTTTATCCAAATGACCTAAATTAATGATCAAGCACTGAACACTTAATGTCCACACGATCATAAACTGACGATACAAACTGCACTTGTTTCAATTTTCCTGTACCCACAACCGTATAAACAGGATTTCCATAAGGCTTTCCACCTATAAGATTGTAAAAATAGACCTTATACGCAGCGCCTTGCTGTGTGCCAATAATCAGATAATCAAAATTCTTCTGCGGATACTTTTCGCTCCTCCAATACGGATTAGACACATAAGTAATGGTTTCTCCTTTGCCTATGCCTTCCACGCGTACCTCCTCATCATCTCTAACATTGGCCAAAGAGTGTACATAGAGTTTATTGTCGGCCACAAAATAAAGAAATGGTGCACTATTGACCGAAATACCGGAATTGATGGCAAATTCCGTAGCCCAATTGATCAGCGAGTTGGAGTCGAACACGGCTACAGAATCTACATGTGAATTCCGAGCATCATAAGACAATGTCAAGTAATAAAGATAAGTCGCTGATTTGTTTTTCTCACGCATCAACATTATGTTATATTCCTTCCTCGCTTGTAGTGCAACGCCCACAAACAAAGGGTCATAAGACAGGTTCTCTGTCGCATAACCATCTTTATTTGATGCAATAGGCGAAGGCGAATAAGTAAGTAAATTATATGCCCTAATGGAGCCAGTCTCGTTGTCCCAATACAAAAGGTGCGATCCTGCGATATTCATCACAGCATGCTCGCTTCCAGTGCCAACATCCAACATCGCATCAGAAAAACAACCCGGATCGATATAGACAGGGTCACCCAACATGGCATAATATATCCCCTCTTTAGTAAACATATAACAATACCATCCAGTAGGTATCACACGATAAGGTGTGAACGCATCCGGATATGTATAAAATAAAGTCTGCTCAGACATCACATCTTCAAAGTCGGCATAGCGAATGAAATGTGTGTCATTATTTTCTGTGGTGATAAAGAACGTATGGTCTATGGCAGGTTTTTCTTTGCCAACTTTAAAACTGTCCAGATTCAAATAAGCCTGATTGTAAATAACGTCCATATGACGTGGCTTTCCCGAAAGTGCTTTTCCCATTAATGACTGGATACGATCGGCAAACAACTGTCCTTTACGGCTATCATCTGACAAGGCAAATAAATCCAGGTCCGTATCTCCTTGCTCAGTCTCCTTCAGGATGAGAAAACCATTTGTTTCAGCCACACCAACCGAAGCTTCGACATGCGCCATCAGACCGGTTTTCTTGGAATATACCTTCAGCAACAGCCGATAATTGCCACTCTTCACCTTTACGGAATAGTTTAACACCGGACCATCACTTATACGATAACCATCGATCTCTGCTTGTGTGAGAGTCCTGTCTTGTATCACATCGAACAGATACCATTCATATCGAAATTCATCTTCAGGATCATCCGAAAAAACGACAGGTTCCACCGATAATTCTCCCAACGCTTTTATGGAATAATGCTTCTTTACACCTTCAATTTGAATCTTTCCGATTTCGTGATCGGCCAACGTTGTCTCATCTTCAATGCATGAATAAAACATGCTTAAAAATAAGCCTATCAGAATATGGATATAATGTTTCATTTTCTTTTCTATTTGAATTTACAAAAGCCTGTTTTTCTTAATTTTGTCGAAACTAATCTGGCATTCTTCCCAACAATAGCTTATCTGAATAAACCTCGTTTAACGACACAATGCCTATGTAGTTTTCTCCGGCATATCAAAACGACTTAAACGTGACTGGAGTGCCGTCGGCCTCACTCAATACACCTTCACCCCGTGCTGCACGTGCCTCGTTTTCGGCAGCCAGCTTCTTATACAACTTCTTTACCAAGTTCATCACATAAGCCTGACGAGACATTTCCACATATTTACCAGGCAAGAAGCCCAGTTTCTTTAAGTAATCATCGTCCCAGTTTTCGCCTGTGGCCTGTATCATAAAACTATGTTTCACTGGCCCATACGTACCCAAGAAATAAGGTAACCACAAATTTGGTTGTACCAGTTTGTCGCTAAATTTGAGTGTACGGGACTGGTATTCCTTATAACCGATGTTAAAGTCGCTTGATGCTTTCAATTTAAAATGCAAGGTCACTTCATTTCGCTTCAACAAAGTGTCGCGTAACAAGATAACAGGCACTCGTGCTGTAATAGCATTGGCCGGTAGACGTAAAATTTGCCGAACCTCGGGACTGTCAAACGGCACATAATGCTTGCCGGCTTCGGCTATGATTGTGGGTGGCATAGCAGCGGTTGTGAACGACGCGGTGTCTTTTACAGCTTCGGGGATAATTTGTTCCAGCTCGTAAAAACGGTCATGGTCGGATGTGAAACCTATCAGATTGACCGTAAACCATACAGTGTCACGCATCACTTCGTCCGAGCGCGACATGAAGGAATAGGTCTTTATCATCGATTCATTCGGATCAAAGCTCAACATTCCTTTCTTTTGGTCATAGAGTTGCAATTCGTCAGTCGAACAACTGCTAAGCAATCCGGTCAGACCCAATAGCCCAATCACGGACAGTTTAATACATTTTTCAATCATGTTCTTCGTTTTTTATGATTTTAACATTGCATGAACGATACTATCACTTATCATCTTTTTTCACAGAGTCGGAGAAAGGCAACATATAACTTGCCTTTTTAAAGTTCTTCATGCCATAAGGAAAGTCACTCTCCATCGCCTTCCGTTTATAATAGTAGAACATCTGCCCTTCACCGTAGAATTCGCGCAAATATTCATACATCACGCAACGTTCCACCTCGCTCAACATAGTAAATGCATCTGCTTGCAAATTAACATTGCGTGCCAACATAAATTCCTTGTAAAGCCGGTTTATTTCCAATATATCGGTCGAAGTCTCCATAAGTATGAGATAGATTTCAGAAAGACGAATCACAGGCACCACCTGGCGTTTGGTCTGCATCTCCAAGGTCAGCACCGCGTCTTTGTCTTTTTCATGAAAATATTTAAGCAGAATGGGCACAGTAGCACCTCCACCAGTTTTAACAGCATCTAATTTCCAACCATCTGTATAACGTTTATCTTCATCTAAATAACGGTTTTCAAAGATTTTATTTTTCAGGTCGGCCTCAGGCAGTGTATGCACAAGAGTTTCGTCGACAGTGCTTGCACTCACCCCAAACACTTCAGCATATTTAAGCAGCTCTGGAACACTCAACAGGAAAAGGCTTTCCGACGGATTGGCATAATATTTCTTAGACATATCGACCAGTGTACTCAACTCTGCTATGCGGTTGCCTGACGCTGTCTTTGCATCGAGCACTTCATGGGCTATCTTGTAAGCTTCACTCCTATTACCCACATAAAGCTCAAAACGAGCCTGAAGCGCACACACGGCCCAATAGTTCAGGCGAAACTGGCGTGAACTCATGTATTGCGGGTCTTTTACGACCACATGTTCATAGCCTTTTGTACCTAGTTTGTTCAGCTCGTCATAAGTATAGGCAAACACCGGATCTACTCCTGCCAACAATGCACGAGCCTGATGGAACTCATTACGTATACGTTCAACAAACGTAGCGTAGTCACAATACTCGGGACGAGAAACGATGTTGGTCACTTGTGAGAAAGGCAAACGAATGTCAGACGTTTTTCCATCAGCCGGCACCGGCCCAAACAACCGCAAGATTTCAAAATGGCACAAAGCCGACATGGCACGCGCCTCCCCGGACACCATTTGACGCTCTTCGGGAGTAAGCACAGATGGTCCGGCTTCCGCGGCATGCTTCTGAATGATGCTGCTCTTAGCGATTACCTGGTAAAACGCCTGAAACACCCCATCAATATCATTTTTCACTTCTGACTGCGTGTAATCATGCAGATATAAGTAATAAGAAATCGAAGTGCGTTGTGCATTGGGCTGTTCATACAGGTTGCCCAGCAAGTCGACCATATCCATCGTCAGTTTCTGGCCATACAGCGAAGGAGCAGCCAGCGTGGCGTAACATTCGGCCAAGGCATCTTGAAACCCCGTATAGGTGGTAAATAAGTCCTTTTCTTCGACAGAAGTTTTTTCTTGCACATCCAGCCAGTCGGAGCAGCCCGACAGAGACATTGCCAGCAATAGGCAAAATATGCTGCTCAGGATTTTATTATAGTTCATATTTCTCAAATTTGCAGTTTAAGATTTTACATTATAGTTTGGCATCAATAGACAATGGTCATCGTTCCAATCACATTGTGTGCAAATGGATAATCCAACCCACGCTCCTATAATCCGCAAAACGAAATGTTCCGGCGTTTCAGAACAAAATGTTCCAATCTACAAAACGAAACGTACCCCTGTGAATCCTTTTTTCTCACCTCCAACTCAACAAAAAAGCACCAAGAAAAATATACTTTTCCGGTGCTTTTTTATTGCTCTAACTTTTGGCTATCTCGCAAAAAATCACTAACTTTACAACAAATAAAGGGAAGGTTTTGCCATGTTTCAACGCTGTTCTAATGCCATTATTACGGTATTATATCATGCGGCAGAACCTGTATGTGGCGTATCCTGCCGCTTATACAGCATCATGTCCGTATACCCGGCGTTATAATTCATGTGCGCATTAAACTCGGACTTCACACAACCTTCAAAAGGGTCGCCTAACGTCCGGTTCTTACCCATCCATTCGCAAAGCTCCACGATGGACGACTTGTTTGACGTAAAATACACAAACGAGTGGCCATTCAGAACGGTCAGCACATCAAGGTAATCTGACAGCCTCCAATACATCGAATAAGTGGTGACATCCGTGCTTAAATAAGGAGGGTCTACAAGAAACACCACACCAGGCATATCCTTGTATTCGTTGAACACCTCGCGGTAGTCTTTGCTTGTTATTTCCAAATCCTCCAGATAATCATCGCACAGGGAATAATCTGCCTTGCGTATGTTATTGTAAAGGACTTCCTTACGCATCCCCTCCAGGCTCAACTTGTATTTCATGGAAAACATGAGCGAGGACGATATGGTGATATAGTCCACATATCCCCACTCTTTTTCCTCCTGCTCGATGCGCATATATATCCTTTCCCGCGCTTCCCCTGTAATCGGCTTGTGCCTTGGCACGCCTTCCGCTATCCGTCTGAAGTCAGCCAGCAGGAGGTTTGTCCGTGGGATGTTTTCCAGCCTCTTGCGGTAGTTGTCGAAATCGTTATACACAACCTTGGCATCCGGGCGCATTCTTTTCGTTATCTGCGAAAGCAGCCCTGATCCGCCAAACAAATCCACAAACACGGTACTGTCCTTGAACTGCTCAAGCACCTTGATATATTCCCGCGCAAACATGCGCTTCTGCCCGACAAACGGCAGCGGAGCGGACATATACAACTTCCTTTTCATACGTTCAGTTCAAATTTGACACCCGCCTTGCCATCCAGAAGTTCGCGGGTCTTCGCTTCGTTGTTCTCATAGATATGCACATTCCCCAGATACAGGGTTATGGACTTCAAGGGAAGTTCTATCTGCCGCGCCATCAGATACAGGTGATAAATATCGGCCGGCAAGCCGAGATTGGCGTCGGAACTGCGCTGGTAGGCCGATAGTACCAATTGACCGTCCTCTATCTGGAACTGCACCAGACTAAGACAGGGCGCTTGGTTGCTTTCCACACCGGTCGCACCCAAAAACAGCACATAGTTCTTGCTGTTACGTTTCTCCACATTGATTTTGGCTATAAGCGGCGGCAACTTCTCAAAGTATGTCGGATAACTGTTCACCAGCGTATGACCGCAATAATCCCACCAGGTAATTCCGGCTTCACGGTATTTCTCCACATCACGCTCACCTTGCATGAACAGCCTCAGTTCATCCTTCAGCTTCTTGCGCGCTATCCCATGCCCCTCTAATATATCAAGCAGATCTGCCGGGGTCATGCAAAGCTGCTCGTTCAGCAGGTAGCGAATCCTGCCTTTCTTGTTTTCCTGAACTTTCCCCTCTGAAAGTATCTTCGCCAGAATGCGATGGTATCTGTTCATTTCTGCCTCCTTTGTTTTATGACTGCACAAAGGTAGGCAGCCGGTACATTATCGGCACAACCAAACGTCCTGCTTACACTGCAAACGGTTTGCAGTCGCTTTGGAAGCGTTTCAACAGCGCATACACTTTCCGTTCGCTCACGGCATACTTTTCAGACAATGCGGCCACTATATAGGACACCTTGTCACCGTTGCGGTGCATGGCCATATAGTCGGAATACAAGTCGACATACCGGGCGTCATCGAGGCGTATTCCGGCCTCTTGCAATCTTTTAAGCAGTTCCCGGTTGAAGTTTATCAGTTCAAACACCTTCATATTCACATTTTTTTGTACCTTTGCAGCATCTCACTTACATACAACGTATAAAAAACCACGAGAGTGGCCAGAGGGTATTTGCCCCCGGTCGCGCTCTCGTGGCGTATATACGTTAATATGTAGGTGAGATGACTATTAACAGGCCGGGGGCTTTTTTTTAATCCCTCCCCCGTGGGGATTCATTCATCACCCGGCTTCATACAAAGCCAAGTCCAGCGCATCCTTCTTCCTCCATCCTTCTGACAGGGCATCCTGTATATGTTTCATTGCCTTCATGTAGAAGTCCTGAAGGTCTGCCACCGTTTCAAACGTCCGGTAGCTCGGCGCATCGTCCGTGCCTAACTTGAACGTCACGGGCAGGTTCTGGCCACCCGTCTGCACGGCAAGATCGTAGGCCGCCTTGTAGTTGAACTGGTTCTCGCTTGACAGCCATACGGGCTGCCCATCGTACTCGAAACCGGACAGGATACGCTCGTCCGTCATGGAATTGTACCATCCCGATACCAGCGACCGCACCTCTTCTGCGTCCGGCCTGTGGTCAAGCTCCTCCTCCATATAGGAAGCCGATCCGTCCTCCTTCGTTTCCACGTCCCAACGGACGCGCCATTTGCCTTTCACCGGGTTCGTACATTCCAGCAACGCCACACCGGCACTTCCTTCCACTCGTTTCATAGCCTAACTGAATACATACTTTGTCCGACCTTTCCCGAAGGTTTCCGTCCGGATGATGGTCTCAAACGGGAACCCGTCGGGGATTTCCCTCACTTGCGCGAGAATGTTCTTCATCTCCTCGCTGTTGGTGAAGAATTTCCGCGCCTCGCCGTTCACCTCGATGGCAACGATGCACCTGTCCTCACCCTGTTCTGTCTTGATGCCTGTTTCGAAGTCCTTCACCACGATGGGAAGGTTCACCAGTTCCCGGATGCTCACCACAGTGCCGGGAAATCGCTTCTTGCCGTCTTCGGGCTTGTAAGCGACGTTCAAATCCTTGAATGATCTCATTTCTTTGCCTGTTAATTTATGGTACAACTTATGGCAGTCGGCGTGCTTGGCCATGCCGTAAAAGCTGGCCACCAGCTCGCGACGCCTTCTTCTCGATTTTACCTCGTGCATTTTTCGGGCGAACTTCTGCTTGATGCGCTTGCGCAGCCGGACATAATCCGGACGTATCACATACCCTAAGAAGTCTATGCCCTCGCCCACGGGGAATACCCGTTCGTTGGATTTTACGGACAGCCCTATACCGGCCATCCGCCCGTGGACGGCATCACGAATCTTCCACAGTTCCGCTTTCGTTTCACCGAGCACGACGCCGTCATCACAATAGCGGTAGAAATGACGGACTCCGTGCCTGTCCTTCAGATAATGGTCCAAATACACAGACAATAGCAGGTTGCCCAGCCCTTGCGAGCTCCGCAGCCCGATACTGATGCCCTGCGGCATAAGCCGGGTGAAATTGTCCAGCATGGCGATGAGCTTCCCGTCCTTGAAGACGCGCCGTACGCAGTACATGACAAAATCCTGGCCGACACTCTCGTAAAACTTGGAGATGTCGAACTTGTAACAGTACCGCGTGCCTGACGGGTCGTCCTCCATGTCGCGGCGGATATACGCCAGAAGGTCGTGCATCCCGCGCCCTTTAATGCTGGCCGAAGTGGTACGGATAAAGCGTTTTTTCAAGTGCTTGTCCACCACGGCCATGACGGCATGGACGGCTATCCTGTCCTTCATTGTCAGAACCTGGATACGGCGTTCCTTTCCGCCCTCGCGGATGATCCGTTCCCGATAGTCCCTGACGGTGAATGTCCCTGAAGATATACGCTCCGTCAGTTCGCTGATCACCTCTTCCCGGTGCGCAAGCAGGTAACGGCCCTGGCGGCTCCTCTTGCGTTTGGAGCCGCGCAGTACCTGGTCGAACGAGTCCGACATGTTGGAGTGTTCCGTTATCTCCTCCACGATATGGCCTTCCCTGCGCATAAGCATCTGTCTTTTTGTTCTACAATACGGAAGATTTGGGCCTTCCTTTCCCCGGGCCTGACTTCTTCGAGCCTTGCGGCCTACCAAACTCCACCCGACACGTGATTTTTCAGCTTTCCGCCTTACTGGTCATGCCGGCCATGCGCTGTTGCTGGGGCTTGCCTCCCTCGGCTCCGCCTTGGGGACACGTCCCCGGTGCTGTACGCCGATTCTTTGATTTCCAGACGCGAGCCGACATTCGTGTTCGTGTTCGACGCATCGTTATTCGCATTCGCATTCGACACACCGCCATTCGCGTTCGCATTGTTGTACCCGCGATAGACCACACGGCCTATTGGGAGGTTCCGCCTTAATTTGTGTTACAAAGGTAAGCATTATTCCGCCAAAACAAGCGGAAACGCTACACTGTCAGGCAAATAACGCAAATTTGTCAAAATCCAAAAAATTTCGACCGGCTCCGCCGGTGGTCTTTCGCTTCGATCACGCTTTGACGCTTTTGCGCGATGCGCCTCCGTTTACGCCTCCCCGGCTATCGCCTTATACGCTGCCACGCTTTCCGCCCTGACGATTTTGCCGCGGAAGGCCAGACGCGAGCCGACATTCGTGCTCGTGTGCGACGCATCGGAAC
>ERZ779889.1515-NODE-1515-length-22794-cov-44.458419_pt1 | contig 22794 bp, 21 predicted proteins | sample MGYA00511030_ERZ779889 | MGnify/ENA primary metagenome ERZ779889 (study PRJEB29588, sample SAMEA2160616) | human gut metagenome | biome: human gut; feature: human-associated habitat; material: faeces | place: Denmark | collected 2008/2010 ...
ATTCGTGCACGCTCTGCCTTTTCAGGCGTGTGTTTTCTTGTCTCAACCGGCCTAACGTGGGAGCTTTTGTTTTTTTGCCGGCATCAAAGGCAAATAGCAAAAAGAAAACCCGTCCTCACGGACGGGCTTTCTTTATAGGGCAGGTATTTGCTTAAAGTCGTGGAGAGCAAGTTATTTCGTGAAATCGGGGGTCGGCAGCATGTACTCAAGAACACCCAGTACCGGGAAGAACAGTGCCAGGAAGCCGAACGGGGAGCTTCCGGTGGAGCCGAACATGTCAAAGCAGAAGATGCACAATGCTGCAAATGCAATGACGGTAAACACGATCTTGCGGATGAAATTCTTTACTTCGTAACTCATTTTGAAAACTCCTTTTATAATTATTTGAATTGTATTTTGTTTGTCAGAGAATTAACTTTCTCTTTCTGATATTAGAATACTACTGTTGACCCCATTTATCAAGCGAATTAAATTCATATATTGCATGACGTTTTGTAATGTTAGTTAATTAACTATCAATTTATAGGCGCATTGAGACTGCACCTCTGAATAATTAAATAATATTACGCCGACCCGACCGGAAGCTGCCTGCAAAGCCCCCAAAAACGGGAAACAATGCCCGCCCCTGAGAGTTGTTGTTAGTTCCGACCAAAACCGCGGCAAGCGGAACGGGCAAGATAAGTTCCCTACATTAGTGCAACAAGGTAATGCGATGCAAAAACGGTTTCTTCCGCTTTTTCGACACCGGGCTGCCGCAAAAAATGTATCCGTAGGTACGTCCGTGCGCCTATAAAAAGACGAAAACCGAGTGCCGGTCAAGACACTCGGTTTTCGGGAGATTGTTGGTGTTATCGGGATGGAGAGGCCCGATAACGAGAGAGAAAGAATGGATGAAATATGTCTAAAAGGCACTGGCCTTTTTTCAAGCATCGTTATTTTATGAGCAAAGTATATTACGTTTTTCGCCATTACGCAAGCGAATATTTTTCATGCTTTGCATGAATTTTTAGAATGTATTTTGATATTGCATATAGTCAGCTTGTAACATATAATATGATGTATTAGAATTTAACTTATGCGAATCATTCATTTTCGGAATTGGAGGTCAAGGCATGGCCATTCATAAATATCAGGCATTTGTCAAGGTTGCGGAGATGGGCAGCATCACAAAAGCCGCTGAGGCGATGGGCTATACGCAGTCGGCCGTCAGCCGCATGGTAGCCGATCTCGAAGACGAGTGGAACCTCAATCTGCTGCGCCGCAGCCGCGGCGGACTGGCTCTGTCGTCTGACGGGCTTATGATGCTTCCTTATATAAAAGACCTGTGCAGCCACTATGAGGCTCTGCAGGAGCAGGCAAACTCCCTCAAGGGTCTGGAGACCGGCTTTATCCGCATCGGCTCATGCTCAAGCTTTTCTACGCAGTGTCTGCCATCGATACTGAAGAATTTCGAGAAGCGCTATCCGCACATTGTTTTTCAGCTTCAGAACATGGAATACAGTGAGACGGAGGAGGCTTTGTGCGCGGGCGAGATCGACTGCGGCTTTATAAGCGCGCCGTATTCGCCGGAGCTTGATGTTACGGTTTTGATGCGCGACAGGATGCTCGCCGTGCTGCCGCCGGATCATCCTCTGGCCGATGCGCCGTGCTACCCCCTGCAGCGCTTCAGCGAGGAGCGCATAATAAAGCTCACGGACGAGGCAAACAATGAAGTTTCCAAGGTTTTCGACCAGCTCAACGCGCATTTGGACACCCCCGTTACCGCCTATTGCGACGTTAATGACGACTACTCGATCATGGCAATGGTCGAAAGCGGGTTGGGAGTATCGCTGCTCTCGGAGCTTGTCACCTGCCGCATGCCCTTTGATATTCGCCTGAAGGAGCTTGATCCGCCGCAGTACCGCGACGTTGCGATAGCGGTTAAAAAGGGCCGCCGCCCCTCCCCCGCCATGGAAAAATTCATTCAGATCGTTATGGAATATTTCGATCTGCAATAAGAGCGGTAGCGAAAAAATCTCCGTATCGTTTCCGATACGGAGATTTTTCTATAGCTCAGCAATTCAATGGGGATAATCTCTTAGTACATGCCCATGTCGCCTGCGGGAGCTGCGACAGGCGCCGGAGGAGTGGGAATATCGGTGACAAGGCTCTCTGTGGTCAGAACCATGGAGGCTACGCTCGATGCGTTCTCCAGTGCACTGCGGCAGACCTTGGTCGGGTCGATGATGCCGAGCTGGATCATGTTGCCGTACTGCTCAGCCGCCGCGTCGAAGCCGTAGGAGGCCTCACTGCTGCCGTAGACCTTATCGAGAATGACCGCGCCCTCAAGTCCGGCGTTTGCGGCTATCTGCATAATGGGCGCTCTCAAAGCCTTGGCTATGATGGACGCACCGGTCTTTTCGTCGCCGTCGAGAGTTGCGGCAAGCGCGTCGGCAGCCTTTGCAGCTGCGACATATGCCGTTCCGCCGCCGGCTACGATGCCCTCTTCAACTGCGGCGCGAGTCGCGTTGAGCGCGTCCTCGATGCGCAGCTTCTTTTCCTTCATCTCGGTCTCGGTTGCAGCGCCGACCTTGATGACGGCAACGCCGCCCGAGAGCTTTGCAAGGCGCTCCTGGAGCTTTTCCTTGTCATACTCGGAGGTGGTTGTCTCGATCTGAGCGTTTATCTGAGCGATACGAGCCTTGATATCGGCCGATTCGCCCGCACCGTCGACGATGACGGTGTTTTCCTTGGTGACCTTGACCTGGCGTGCCTGGCCGAGCATCTCGAGCTGAGCATCCTTGAGCTCCATGCCGAGGTCGGAGGATATGACCTGGCCGCCGGTGAGGACTGCGATATCCTGGAGCATTTCCTTACGTCTGTCGCCGAAGCCGGGAGCCTTGACGCATACGCAGGTGAATGTGCCGCGCAGCTTATTGAGGATGATGGTAGCGAGAGCTTCGCCCTCTACGTCCTCTGCGATGATGAGGAGCTTTCTGCCTGCCTTTACAATCTGCTCAAGCAGGGGCAGGATCTCCTGAATGTTGGTGACCTTTTTATCGGTGATGAGGATGAGAGCGTCCTCAAGGACGGCCTCCATCTTCTCTGTATCGGTTGCCATGTAGGGGCTGAGGTAGCCGCGGTCAAACTGCATACCTTCAACGACCTCACTGTAGGTTTCTGCGGTCTTGGATTCCTCGATGGTGATAACACCGTTCTGGGAGACCTTCTCCATTGCCTCGGAGATAAGGGTGCCGATAACTTCGTCGCCGCTGGAGATCGCGCCGACACGGGCGATATCTCCGCTGCCGGATACTGGCTGTGAGTTTGCATGGATAGCGTCAACGGCGGCCTCGGTCGCCTTCTTCATGCCGCGCTTCATGGTCATGGGGTTTGCGCCGGCCGCGAGGTTTTTAAGGCCCTCGTTTATCATTGCCTGAGCAAGAACGGTCGCGCTGGTGGTGCCGTCGCCGGCCACGTCGTTTGTTTTGGTGGAGACCTCCTTAATAAGCTGTGCGCCCATGTTCTCGAACGGATCCTCGAGCTCTATCTCCTTTGCGATGGTAACGCCGTCGTTTGTGATCAGCGGTGCGCCGAATTTCTTATCGAGCACAACATTGCGGCCCTTGGGGCCGAGGGTGATCTTTACCGTATCTGCAAGCTGATTCACGCCGCGCTCTACAGCCTTGCGCGCCTCTTCGCCGAAAATTATCTGTTTTGCCATGATATAAGCGCCTCCTTATTCTACGATAGCGAGAATGTCGCTCTGACGGACAATTGTGTATTCCTGCTCATCGAGCTTTATCTTGCTGCCGCTGTACTTGCCGACGAGAACCTTTTCGCCGACCTTGACTTCCATCTTGACCTCGTTGCCGTCAACAATGCCGCCGGGGCCTACCTCAACGACCTCATATATCTCGGGCTTTTCCTGTGCAGACGCCGCAAGAAAGATTCCGCTCTGGGTCTTTTCCTCGGCTTTGGACTGCATAAGCACTACTCTGTCTGCCAAAGGCTTGAGTTTCATCATATATACCTCCAATTAAATAATATACAAATTAAAAATTCGACCGAGTTAGCACTCTTTTGCCCTGAGTGCTAACTCGGTTATTATAATAGCACATATTTTTTAAATTTCAAGCCCCTGAAGCAAAAAATTCGCAAAATTTTTTATATATTTTTATTTGCGAATTTTATTTAAGGTACATGAACAGATCGCATTTGATCATTCCGTTATAGAGCTTGCGTTTTTTATCGGCGGCTTTACCGAAGGTGCGCTCAAATTCCGTATGAGAGGAGAGCAGATACAGCTTCCAGTTTTCCGTTGCGCGCCACGCCTCGCCGAAGAGCCTGTAGAGCTGCTCGGCCTCCTGCTTTTCCATGATGCGCTCTCCGTAGGGCGGATTGGTGACGATTATGCCGTTTTCGGTGACGCGGTCAAACTTAGTCGCGTCGGCCCTTTCAAAACGGATGATATCCGAAACTCCGGCGCGCTCGGCGTTCTCGCGCGCTATCTCCAGCGCGGCCGGGTCGATATCCGCACCGATTATATTATAGCTGCCGTTAAACTCGTGCGACGCAGCCTCCTCGCGCTCAAGCTGCCAAACTGAGCGGTCGAGGCTTCGCCATTGCATGGCCGAAAAATCGCGGTTCAGGCCGGGAGCGCGATTTTTGGCGATAAGCGCTGCCTCGATGGGTATGGTTCCGCTGCCGCAGAAGGGATCGCAGAAGTCCTCCCTGCCGCGATAGCGTGAAATGCTTACCATGGCTGCGGCCATCGTTTCCTTGAGCGGAGCCGCGTTATGCGCCGGACGGTAGCCGCGCTTGTGCAGTCCGCTCCCGGAGGTGTCGATGCACAGCGACGCAACGTCCTTCATTATGGAAAACTGTATCTGGTAAGTCTCCGCCGTTTCGGAAAACCACTCGATGCCGTACACGCTCTTGAGGCGCTCAACTATCGCTTTCTTTATGATCTTCTGACAGTCGGATACTGAAAAGAGCTTTGAATTGAGGCTGTAGCCCTTTACTGGGAAGGCCGCATCCTTCGGGATGAGCATTTCCCAGGGCAGCGCTTTAGTATGCTCAAAAAGCTCGTCGAAGGTTTCGGCTCTAAATCTGCCGAGCTCGAGCAGAACCCTTTCGCCGATGCGCAGATTTATGTTTGCCCTTGCTATCTCCCTTGCGCCGCCCGTGAAATAAACTCTGCCGTTTTCGTTCTGAACGTCCTGCATCCTCATGCGGCGCAGCTCGTCCGCTATAGGCCCCTCGAGGCCGAGCAGACAGGGTACGCAAAGCTTAAAATTCTCCATGTAAGTTTCTCCGTGAATTTTCAAAATTTCGTCGTTTTTCATGATACTTCATTGTTCTGCACTTGTAAAGAAGCATTTATTATTTTATATATGTATAAATCGTTAAGCTTAATATTTTCTTTACTGCCCTTTGTGTAACATGACAATTTTTAATGCTAAAAATGACGAAAAAGCACTTGATTTTCACAGAGTCAAGGTATATACTGTTAGCACGTTTGAATATTAATTAACAATTTTCATTCTTTATTAACACATGCTCCGAAAGGGTGAGACGATGACAAGAATCGAAGCTATCGACAAGCTTTGCGAAAGCTACTCCGTTTACTTTGACGTCGAGCGTTTTGAAGAAAACGAGGATCTTTTGGCCGCAACGGCATTTCTGTACGTCCACTCGGAGAAATATGTTCTCGTAAAGGCCGCTAAGCTTTGGGAGGCCGACAGCAACGAATATGTCTACATCTTCAGCGTCCCCCATTTGACGAAGGATATATTTATAAAGTGCCGCGACTATGCCCACAAGGACGGCATGAGCCGCATCGAGCCGAAGCCCGGTCATATGTGCTCGTACATAACGGCGCTGTTTATCTGCGATACCTGCGATCCCGACGCCGTTCGTGCGTTAAAGAGGACAAGGATATATAAGAGCTTCCGCTTGGCTTACTACGGCTGGATGGATTTCCACACCGGACTTATAGAGCTTCAGACGGGAAAAACTGCCGCAAACGGCAGTGGAAGAAGTACAGCACAGCTTTTGAAAAAAACGCTGCTGAAAAAAAACACAATTTTTGAAGGGAGAGAACCAAAATTATGAATGCTGCTGTATTACTTATCATCAGCATCGCCATCCTCGTCGTTGGTTACATCTTCTACGGCAGATGGCTGTCCAAAAAATGGGGAGTAGACCCCAGCAAGCCCACCCCCGCTCACACTATGGAAGACGGCATGGACTATGTCCCTGCAAAAGCGCCTGTCCTTATGGGACACCACTTCTCCTCCATCGCCGGCGCAGGCCCGATAAACGGACCTATCCAGGCCGCAGTTTTCGGCTGGGTTCCCGTTGCACTGTGGGTGCTCATCGGCGGTATCTTCTTCGGCGGTGTGCACGACTTCGGCGCACTGTTCGCCTCTGTCCGCAATAAGGGCAAGTCCATCGGCACGGTTATTGAAGACAGCATCGGTCTGAAGGCAAAGCGTCTGTTCATTATCTTTGCTTACCTGACCCTTCTGCTCGTCGTCGCCGCATTCGGCTCGATCGTTGCAAACACCTTCAAGGCGACCTACCTTGAAAGCGGAGCTGTCGACTACGCGGCGAGCGCCGCAAACGCCAGCACCGCGATGATCTCCATCTTCTTCATCGTTCTGGCTATCCTGTTCGGCTTCTTCGTCTACAGAAGAAACGCACCTCTCGGTGTTTCCACCATTATCGGCGTTGCTCTTATCGCCGTTGCAATGTACATCGGCCTTAACTGGCACCCGATCTACCTCAGCTACGAGACCTGGATGATCATCTGCGGCATTTACATCCTTGTGGCATCCGTAACGCCTGTCTGGATCCTGCTGCAGCCGCGTGACTACCTGAGCTCCTTCCTGCTCTACGGTATGATGATCCTCGCCGTTGTCGGCATCATCGGCTGCCATCCCAGCATCGACGCAATGCCCGCATTCACAGGCTTTACCGATACTCTCGCCCCGACCGGTACCTCTCTGGGCTACCTGTTCCCGGCACTGTTCGTTACCATCGCCTGCGGCGCCATCTCAGGCTTCCACTCCCTCGTTGGCTCCGGCACTACCGCAAAGCAGCTTAACAACGAGCGCGACGCACGCCCCATTGCATACGGCGGCATGCTCATCGAGTCGGCTCTGGCTATCATCTCTCTGTGCGCAGTTGCGTACATCTGGAAGGATTACGCCGCCGGCACCACCGTCGTTCCGACCGCAGTTTTCGCAGGCGGCCTTTCCGCAATGCTCGGCCAGCTCTTCGGCGCGGGTGCGCAGAGCGTCACCTACTCCCTGCTCATCCTGGCAGTTTCCGCATTCTGCCTTACCTCTCTTGACACCGCTACCCGTCTTGCCCGCTACATGTTCCAGGAATTCTGGGTCAAGCCCGGCGAGGATATCAAGACTCTGACCGGCGCACGCAAGGTTCTCGTTAACCCCTACGTCGCAACATTGATCACCGTAGTTCTCGGCGTTGCACTCGGTATGACCGGCTATGCAAAGATCTGGGCTCTGTTCGGCGCTGCAAACCAGCTGCTGGCCGCTCTTGGTCTGCTCGCAGTCGCCGCATGGCTCGGCAAGGTCGGCAGAGACAACAAGATGTTCTACTTCCCGTTCGGCTTCATGCTGATCGTAACTCTGACCTCGCTGGTCTTCACCATCAAGGCGCAGATCGGCCTCATCTCCGCAGGCACCGACACGACCTGGGCTGTCGTCCGCGCAGTCATCGCCGTCCTGCTCATCATCCTTGCCATTGACCTCGTTATCGAGGGCATCAAGACTCTGAAAAAGCAGGCACAGGCAAAGGCCGCACAGTAAAAGTTATTATACCCACAAATACAAACAGCGATATACATTTGGGAAGCCGCTTTCTGAGCGGCTTCCTTTTTATGCGCCCTGCTCGCCATTTTACAGATTTTTAACTAAAACTCTTTTTTTATCTGTATAATTACTGTATACTAATCTATGAAATATACTAATTTTGATTCAAGGGGGAAATACTATGAACAAAAAAGCCCTTGTTGTTGAAGACGACGTTAATATTGCCGAGCTTCTTATGCTTTATCTTGAAAAGGACGGCTTTGAGGTCAGCATAGCGCACGACGGCGGCCGCGGCATAGCTATGTTCAATGAGATATCGCCCGACCTTGTGCTGCTTGACGTTATGATGCCCGTCATGGACGGTATGCAGGTCTGCCGTGAGATACGCAAGACCTCGTCCGTTCCCATCATCATGCTCACTGCCAAGGGCGCAGTGGGAGATAAGGTCGCCGGGCTCGATATCGGCGCGGATGACTATATAACAAAGCCCTTTGAGGTAAAGGAGCTTCTTGCGCGCATCCATGCGGTCATGCGCCGCTCGGAGGTCGACACCACGCCTAAGGAGAAAAAGCTGTGCTACGACAAGCTTATAATAAACCTCGATTCCTATGAGCTTATAGTCGACGGCGTAAAGGTTGACACTCCGCCCAAGGAGATGGAGCTTCTTTACCATCTCGCCGCCTCGCCCAACATAGTTTTTACCCGCAACCAGCTTCTTGACGAGGTTTGGGGCTTTGATTACTTCGGCGATTCACGCACGGTCGATGTTCACATCAAGCGTCTGAGGGAAAAGCTCGAGGGTGTATCCCCGCAATGGTCGGTGCAGACCGTTTGGGGCGTCGGCTATAAGTTTGAAGTCGTAAAATAAAAGGGGCCGGCTCGTATGAAGAGCATATACTTACGCAATTTTCTTGCCACGGCGCTTCTTGTTTTCTTCTCATTTGCCATAATCGGCACGGCATTTTTCTTCCTCGGCAGAGGCTATCTGATAAGCTCAACGCGCGAAAGGATGATCTCCAGCGCCGATGAGGTGGTCAGGTCTGCTCTCGCCCTTTCCAAACAGGAATCGCTCAGCAGCTGGAATCTGCGCCTGACAATAAGTCCGATCGCTAATGTCACATCGAGCCATATATTCATCTGTGATCAGGACGGTCTTGTACTGTCCTGTTCCGATTTGGCTCTGTATTGCACAAAGCATCAGGGCAAACAGCTTGACCCCTCGGTCATACAGGCCGTGAGCTCAGGCAGCGAATTTGACGGCATGACGACGCTCATGGGCTTTTATTCCGAGCAGCAGTATGTCGTGGCAAAGCCCATAGTCTCGGGCGACGAGACGCTTGGTTACGTCTTTGTTGCGTCTGACGGAATGAACATTATGGATAACTGGCAGGCTTTTCTCGGTGTCGTGCTGGCCGTTGCGATAGCGGTCGTGCTCATTGCGATACTAATGAGCCTTGTGTACTCAAAGAAAATGGCCGAGCCGCTTGATGAGCTTACGCTAGCGGCGCGAAAATTTGCGCTCGGCGACTTCTCGGTACGCGTCAAAACGAAGGAAGCTCGCGATGATGAAATAGGCACTCTTATCGAGTCTTTCAACAGCATGGCCGATTCACTCGAGCAGAGCGACAACAAGCGTCAGGAATTCATTGCAAATGTCTCGCACGAGCTGCGAACGCCGATGACAACCATCGCCGGCTTTGCCGATGGCATACTCGACGGCACGATCCCCCGTGAGCAGGCGGATAAGTATCTGCACAAAATTGCTGACGAAACGCGCCGCTTATCGCGCCTTGTGCGCAGCATGCTGAACCTCAGTCAGGCTGAGAGCGATGCCGTCGATCTGTCAAAGCGCAGCCGCTTTGACCTGTCCGAGCTTCTGCTGCAATGTCTTTTGAGCTTTGAGAGCAGAGCAAAGGATAAAAACCTCGACGTCGATCCACAGCTTCCTGAGGACCCTATCGAGGTATTTGCCGAACGCGACTCGATAACGCAGGTCATATATAATCTCACCGACAACGCAATGAAATTTGCCGCACCCGGAAGCACGATAACCATAAGGCTTTATAAAAAAGGCGTAAAGGCTTATGTTTCGATAAAAAACGTCGGCGAGCCCATACCCGAGGACGATCTGCCCTATATTTTCGACCGCTTCCATAAATCCGACCGCTCACGCAGCATGGATAAGGACGGCGTGGGGCTCGGTCTGTATCTCGTAAAGAAGATAATCAACAGCCACGGCGAGGAGGTCGCGGTGTCCAGCCGCGACGGTGTCACGGTATTCGTATTCACCCTCCCACTTGCCCCGGCAAAGCAAAAGAAAGAAAAGGCCGAGCGCAAATAGACCGCCGCGGCAGATTGGAGAAACATATGGGCTGGTATGACACGAACAGCAATGACTGGTACAAAACGAACGCACGCCCCGGTGCGAGTAATGCGCAGGCAGCATCAAATCTGCCGAACGGCAGCAGGAAAACGCGCTATGCCGCCATTGCCGCGTGTCTGGTGCTGCTGATCATCGTCATAACCTATGTAATATGCGGCTTCGGCACGAGCTCGGTCGACTATAACTCCGACGGCAGGCCCTCGGACTGGCATGCGTACTTCGATAAGCTCTACGGCACCGAAGCTCCGTCGGCAGTGTCGGCAAGCGTAAATATCCCCCTTGCCGAGGAGCGCGGCAGCCTGAGCATAAAAAACGGCGCTGCGGGCGCTGACCTCGACTTCAGTGATATCTACGAAAAATGCAGCCCCTCCGTCGTCGGCATCAAGGTTTTCAGCGAGGATGACAGAGAGGACTACTACGCCTGGGGCAGCGGCGTTATCGCATCATCGGACGGATACATCATAACGAACACCCATGTTATCAATAACGGCTACTCGGCAAAGGTCGTGCTCAGCGACGGCAGCGAGTATGAGGCTAAGCTCATAGGCTTCGACGCGGCAAGCGACATCGCAGTTATAAAAATTGAGGCCACAGGACTCAAGGCGGCGGAGTTTGCCTCCAGCTCGACGCTCAGCGTCGGTGACAGTGTCGCCGCCATAGGAAATCCTCTGTCTCCCGACCTTCGCCTTACAATGACGCGCGGGATCGTATCGGCATTAAACCGCGAGATGAGCTATAACGGAACGACGATGTCTCTTATCCAGACCGATGCTTCGATAAACGAGGGAAACTCCGGCGGCCCGCTGTTCAACAGCCGCGGTCAGGTCATCGGAATAACGAACATGAAGATGATCTCCTCCTTCGGCTCTGGCGTTGAGGGACTTGGCTTTGCCATTCCGTCGGATACCGTTGAGAGCATAGTCGAGGCTCTTATAAAGGACGGCGCGGTGTACGGCAGATTGTCCGTCGGCATAACGATAGGGCCGGTGAGCGAGGATATAGCAAAATACTATAACATTCCGCAGGGACTGTATGTAAGCTATGTCACCGAGGGCTCGGATGCCGAGGCCAAGGGCATTAAGCGCGGCGACATCATCACCAGGGTAAACGGCAGGGATGCCTTCGCAAACTCTGACGTTGCCGACGCCAAGGAGGGTCTCAAGGCGGGCGATGAGCTCACCTTCACCATATGGCGCGACGGGAAAACAACGGAGATCACCGTAAAGCTCATGGATCCGGCGGACATGAAATAACGGCACAGCATCAGACCGCCGGAGCATTGCTCCGGCGGTCTGCGCATTATATTTACAGGAGGAAAAGAGAATGGATAAAGAGCGGCGCATAAGCACCGGCATCGACGGCCTTGACGAGGCTATCGACTTTCTGCGCCCGGGCGACACCGTCGTCTGGCAGTGCGAGCACATCAGCGACTATATGTACGTTGCGACAAGGTTTGTCACAAATATCGCCCGTCAGGGCAAGCGCATAGCTTACATACGCTTCGGTGACCACGAGGAGATAATGGACACCGCCGCTCTGTGCGAGGGCGGAGCAAATGCTCAGGAATACAGGCTTGATCCTCGCGTCGGCTTTGAGACCTTCGCCGTACAGGTGCACAGGATAATCGACAAGGAGCCAATAGGCACCTTCTTTGTGTTCGACTGCCTGTCAGATCTGCAAAAATACTGGTTTTCGGATCTTATGATATCAAACTTTTTCCTGCTGATAAGCCCCTTCCTTATCCGCCGTCAGGCTATTGCATATCAGCCGATAGACTATGAGAAGCATACATATGAAACCATATCGCGCATCCGCAGAGAAGCTCCTCTGCTCGTGAATATCCGCACGCTCGACGGCAGTGTATACATGCATCCGGTAAAGGTGCGCGGCCGCCGTACTCCCACGACCTACTTCCCGCTCAAAATAAGCGGAACAAAGTGCCGAACGCTCACCTCCAGTGCAGAAACCTATGCGATATTCGAGCGCTTCACACAGACCGGCGAGCGCCGCGACTGCTGGGACAGCATGTTTGACTCTGTTTCTGACGGCAGTGAGCCGATCGATGAGGAGGGCAGACTCTTAAAGGAAAACATCATGAGATGTCTTCTCGGCAACGAGCCGACGCGCTTTGCCCTGTGCCAAAAGTACTTCACCATGAAGGATCTCATGGATATCAAAAACCGCGAGATCGGCACGGGCTGTATCGGCGGCAAGGCCGCCGGTATGCTGCTTGCGCGAAATATCCTGCGCGACGAAGCGCCGGAGCTTTACAGCACATGCATTGAGCCGCATGACTCGTATTATATAGGAGCAGATCTTTTTTACACCTACGGCGTTCAAAACGGGCTGTGGTCATCCCGTATTCGTATGATCGAGGCTTCGGATTATCTCGAGCAGTCAAAGACAATACGGGAGCTTCTGCTTAACGGCACCTTCATGCCGAGTATAAAGGAGCAGTTTATCTCCATGCTCGAATATTTCGGACAGTCGCCCATTATCGTGCGCTCAAGCTCGATCCTTGAGGACGGCTTCGGCAATGCCTTCGCCGGAAAATACGAGAGTGTTTTCTGTCCCAATCAGGGCAGTCTCAAGGAGCGCTACGAGGTGTTTGAGCGCGCTGTAAAGCAGGTATACGCCAGCACCGTCAATCCGGATGCGATAATGTACCGTGCCGAGCGCCATCTCCTGGATCGTGACGAGCAGATGGCGCTGCTGGTCATGCGCGTATGCGGCGACGTTCACGGTGACTATTACTATCCGCACATCGCCGGCGTCGGTCACTCGAAAAATCTGTATCTGAACAAACAGAACTCCTCGTCGGAAAACAAGGGCATGCTGCGTCTCGTTTTCGGCATGGGCACACGCGCTGTTGACCGCGAGGCCGACGACTATGCGCGGCTTCTCAACATGGACGCGCCCACCGCGCCGCCGATGGTGGCATACGGCGACGAATATAAGTATTCGCAGCACAAAATGGATGTGATAAACCTCAAGAGCAACGAGTTTGAGACGATAAATGTCGCGGGCATCGATAAGCGTGATATAAAGGCCGACCCGTCTTTGTTTATGGAGCTTGACTATCCCACTGCGGCAAGACTGCGCGAGATGGGGCTGAGCGCGGCGGACGCTCCGGACATCCTCAATTTCCGCAAGCTGCTCGGCAAAACTGACTTTACGTCGGTTATGACCGAGGCGATGCGCATACTTGAAGAAAAGTACAACTATCCTGTTGATATAGAGTACGCCTGTAATTTTGATGAAGAGGGAAATTACCTCGTGAATCTCCTGCAGTGCAGGCCGCTTCAAACTCGCGGCATAGGCGCCGCCGGCGTAATGCCCAAGGTAAAGCAGCTGTATTTCCGCACGGAGGGCAACTTCATGGGCGGCAATGTGTGCCTGCCGGTCCGCTACGCCGTCATGGTCAGGGTCGAGCCGTATCTCGCTCTGCCGGAGCAGCGCAAGTATCAGGTAGCGCGTAAGCTCGGCGAGCTCAACAGCCTTCTGCGCGATGAGCACACGATCCTGCTCGGCCCGGGGCGCTGGGGCACCACCACTCCCAGCCTCGGCGTACCGGTACATTTCATGGAGATAAACCGCTTTGACTGCATCGCCGAGCTTGCCTACAGCTCACACGGTCTGCGCCCCGAGCTCAGCTATGGCAGCCACTTCTTCCAGGATCTCGTTGAAGCAGGTACCTTCTATGTCGCGCTGTATCCCGGAGAGGAAGGCTGTGTGCTCGACGAGGCGCTGTTTGAAGAATGCGAGAACGTCTATTCAAAGCTCATCCGCCTCGAGCCCGGCGACGCCATGTCAGAGGTCATCCGCGTTTTCGATCTCGGCGAGAGCGGCGCCATCCTGTATTCCGAGGTCGGAAGCCAGGAGTGCTTCCTGGCAAAGGTCTGATATCAAGCATATAAAAGCAGCTTCCTATCGTCTGCATTTTGCCATATATGCCCGATGGGATTGACTTTGCTTTAAAGAGATAAGCCTGCAAAAATCAAAAACCTGCCCGTATGGAGATCCAACGGGCAGGTTTTTTTGACTATGGAATTATTACAGATGCTGGTCGCGGTCAACTCTGTCGTAGAAATAATTCAGCACAGGCTCCATGGCTGCTGTAAGCTTCATATCAAGGTTGAAGTAATAGGCCGCAAAGGTAACGGCGAAAAATGCAGCGCCTGCAAGCGACAGTTTTTTGGCAACGGTGCAAAGCTTGGACATCTTACCATATCTCCTTTCGATTACCATGATTCCTCGTCAGGGAGGATCTCGAGCGTCGGGTCAACCGGCTCCTCGCCCATGACGGTGCGCATATATGTGTTTATCTGGTCGCGGACGCCCTGACGGGAGACCACGCGCGGATCAAACAGATCATGCGAGACCCAGACAAGATTGATGCCAAGCTCGCGGGCTCTCTGCTCGAACATACCGTGCATTCCGTCGAGAGCCTTGCAGCTCATGTGCTCCCAAAGTATGACCATGTCGGCATTGAATTCCTCGACAAACTTCCAGAGATCATCAAGCAGCACCCTGTAGCCGCCATGCGTGCGGTTGCGCATGATCATTCTTTCGGTGAGCTTGGCTATATCGTATATCGCCTGCTCGCGGTTTTCGGGTGTATCCTCATCGGCGATCATATCGGTGTTGTCCATCGACAGCATATCTGTAAGAGGGACAATGCCCCAGCAGTTTAGCAGCCACACAAGGAAGTCCATGTAGTAATGAGACTGAACGCCCCAAACGATGGCTCTGTGGCGATATTCGTTTGCGGCCATCTTCTTTTTCTTGAACGCCTTTTCGGCAAGCTTCATGATCTTGCGGTCGGTCTCCTCAAACACGGGGAGTCTGCCGCTTATAGCCATGTAGTTTGTCTCGGTATAGAGTGCGAGATTTGAACCGAAGACCTGCGGATACGGAGTCTTGCTCATTTCGAGCCACTCAAGACGGCACTTGGTCGCATAGTTTACTCGCTTTGCGCACTCAAAGTAATGCGTCCAATCCCACTTCTCGCCGGTGTGCTCCTCGATAAATGCGATGGCGTTGCGGATCTCCTGTGCGGCATAATCCTGAACATCCTCGTTTGTATGGCGCAAAGGAGTTGCAAGCTGAAATACGGGGATACCGTCCTCAAACTCCATGCGCTTGGAGATAACACCGTTACTCAGGAGTGAGCCGTCGCAGGTAGTGTTGCACTGCACTGCGCAGCAGCCGAGGATAGGCGCGTCGTCATCGATGGAAACTCCGGCTTCAGCCTCGGGCATCGGGCAGACATCGCCTGCAAGACCGTATTCCTGAGCAATATCAATGTAGTGTATCGCCGCACGCTGATTGAGAAGAACCGGAATGTAGGTAGAAGCGATCTCGCGGCTGAGAGGAACAACGGTCGGGAAGCCCATCATGACAGACTGCATCTCGTTTTCGTCGAGAAGCACGACCTTCTTTGAAAACTCGGTGTCATTGCCGATACGGCGGTCGCTGCGGAAGAGCTTGTCGAGCAGCTTCGCAACGTCTTCGATAATGATATCCTGCTCGGCGTGGCAGATGCGCAGGTGCTCGCCGCGCAGTCCCTGAGTATGACGGTCGACCATCATGGGGACGGCCAGATAATTGGACATCCAGCGATAACGGAACATGGCCTTGATATTGCGCGGCTTTGAAAGAACTATCCGGAACATGTTGAACCAGTTGTGAAGCCATCTGGAGTAATCATAAAGAGTATCGACGACGCCTCTCCACTCACGGCGGCTTCTGTAACGCTTGCCCTCAAGATACACTTTGCCAAAGTTTTTTGTACCGATTCGTTTGTCAGACATTACTTTACACCTCCGTTGATTCTTTTGATTTCAAGGCTTTCGACGAACGCCTGAACACGGGTGCGCAGCTGACCGTTGCTTGCACCGACATTGTACGGACGGTCTATCGACAGCACGGGATAGCCGTACTCGTCATGAAGAATGTGCGTTCCCATCATTCTTTCGTATGCCCAAGGGTCACAGAATTTGATCTGCTCGTAAATTATGCCCTCGGCATTGTATTCCTTAGCAAGCTCGTTTACATATGCGCGCCGAGCGTTCATCTTTTCGGTGTTCATATATCTCGGGCACTGTATCGAGTGCATGTAGTGGCGGCAGACCTGCGTGAGTGCGTCCTCCTCGTCATTGAGGATTATCGGATTTCTGCCGGGCAGCGAGCCGTAGCAGAAGCGGTCTGTGCAGACATATGCGCCGCACTCCTCAACGAGCTTGATGAAGTTCACATCGTCGATCTCGGAGCCCACGACGGCAACACGGGCACGGAAGCCGTTATTCTCATCAGGCTCACGGCTCTTGAGTTCTTCAAGAGTCTCCTCGAGCTTGTCAATGATAAGATGCTTCGGAGCGGCATAGGTTGCCAGCGTGATGATGTGGTACTCATATCCGGTGATCCTCGGGTTTTCATCCTTGCGGAAGTCGCCGATGGCGCGGATGAGCTCGCACACGCGGTTGTGCTCGGCGACAGACTTGCGAATGGCAGCATCGGAGGTATCAATGCCAAAGGTCTCGCCGAGCGGCTTCAGAATGTGATTTCTGCACTGAAGCGTATAGAGATCAAGTCCGTTGTCGTCGGCCTTCATGGGTATCTCCATGTACTCATAGAAGAACTTTTCCTTGTCCATGGTTTTGAGAAGCTCCATGTTTTCGACGCAGCGATTCATCATGGTGCATCCGTCGGGAGTGATGATGCAGTCTGCAAAATTAAAGCCTCCCTCAATAGCTCTTTCAAGCAGAGCTCTTGAATACTCGCAAAGAAAGCTCGTCAGATAATAGGTGCCCATCTCCATGGATCCCGTACGTGGTGCACGAAGGCGCACAGAAAAAGCACCGGGCAGGTTCAGCAGTGGCTCGGGAACATTCTCGCAGGTGTATGCCACGCAGACCTTCCCCTCGTTCTGCGCTTGCAGGATGAGCTCATTTTGAGCCTCTTGGAGGAGGTTCTCAAAATACAGCAGATGCTTCAAGTCTTTCATGTTTTTACTCCATTCATTATCAAACACAATCTGCCTGCATGCCGCAGGCTGTTATAATATTAACACTTTCGGTGCGGATTACAATAGTTATAGCTGAATTTTTCGGAAAAATCAGAGCTTAAGCGTTCCATTGAGCCGCCTGCTCGCGCAGCCAGCCGCACCATGCTTCGATCCCCTCCCCGGTTTTGGCGCTGATGGGGAATATTTTTATGTCGGGATTGCGCATTCTGGCAAATTCAACGACCTTGTCCATGTCAAAATCAAAATAAGGAAGAACATCTATCTTGTTTATGATAAGTGCGTCGCAAACCTGAAAAATGAGGGGATACTTGAGGGGCTTGTCGTGTCCCTCCGGAACGGAAAGGATCATTGCGTTTTTTGCTGCACCCGTATCAAACTCTGCCGGACACACAAGATTGCCGACATTTTCGAGCACGACGAGGTCAAGGTCATCCGTGCCCATCTCCTCAAGTCCCTGACGGCTCATGTCTGCGTCCAGGTGGCACATTCCGCCGGTATGAAGCTGTATGACCTTTTTGACGCCGGTGTTGGAAATGCGCTCGGCATCTACATCAGAGTCGATATCCGCTTCCATGATGCCGATATTCATCTCGCCGCACAGATGCTCGATAGTCCGGGTAAGCGTGGTCGTTTTGCCGCTGCCGGGTGACGACATGAGGTTGAGCATGAAGCATTTGTTTTTCTTCATTTCGGCGCGAAGAACATCGGCGGCATCGTCGTTTGCCTTGAAAATGTTCTGCTTAATTTCGTAAACTTTATACTGTCCCATATGTATCTCACGCCGCCTACTCAGCAGGCGACTATCTCCTTAATATTCATTTCCTGCCCCTGCTGAAGCCATGTGTTGCCGCTCCCGCAGTGGGGACATGTCTTACCGTATTTGAGCGTGGAGTAGGTACTTTTGCAGTCATCGCACCAGGTTATGGCCGGGAGCAGCTCGTACTTGAATTCCGCATGCTCAATAAGCGGCGTTTTCTTTGCATACCACTTCCAGCAGTCTGCCAGATACTCCGGAACGATGCCCGAGACCTCGCCGAATTCAAGCGTAACGGACTGAATATCGGTAAGCGAATTTTCTTTTGCTATTTTATCGACCTGCTCTATAACATATGTCACAATGCTCAGCTCGTGCATAACAGCTCCTCCTGTCTTATAGATTAACGGAAAGGTGCGGAATTGCTCCCGCACCTTTGGTCTTGCTCCGGGAAAAATTATTTACCGAAAAGCTGCTTTTTGATTATCTTGACCTGACGCTTTGCGGCGTACGGTCCTATTGCCTTGAATTTGTCCTCGGCAGGGATCATCTTACTGTTCTGCGGACGGTTGCGCTTAAGGTGGATCGCGTCAAATTCGCACTTCGTGGTGCAGATACCGCAGCCGATGCACTTGTTCGGGTCAACGACGCTGCGGCCGCAGCTCAGGCAGCGGGAAGCCTCGGACTTGATCTGCTCCTCGGTGAAGGTGACACGGTCGTCCTGCATGGTGAGAACCTTCTTTTTGTCGATGGCGACCTCGGCTCTTGCAGGCTTCTTGAACTTCTCTGCGGGCAGAGTGATATTCTCCTTATCAAGCTCCTTGAACTCACGCAGGTTGCGGTGGATGGTCAGAGTCTGGCCGACATTTACGAAGCGGTGGATCGATACAGCACCCTCACGGCCGGAAGCGATGGCGTCGATGGTATACTTGGGGCCGGTAGCGCAGTCGCCGCCGACAAAGATGTCGGCCTCCTCGGTCTGGAAGGTAACGCCGTCATGGTCGATGAGGCTGCCGTCGGGAGTCTCGGCCTTCGTGCCGGCAAGCACCGAGCCGTACTCGGAGCGCTGGCCGATGGCTACCAGAACATTGGAGCAGGGAACCGTGATGGTCTCGCTCTCGTCATGGACGGGTGCAAATCTGCCGTTTTCGTCCCGCACGGAGGTGCAGCGCATAAGCTCAATGGCAGTGACCTTTCCGTTTTCGCCGATAACGGACTTGGGTGCCCAGGAATTGTTGATGACAACGCCGTCGGCAATGCCTGCGTTCTTCTCGTCGGGAACGGTGGGCATCTCTTCGTCCTTCTCAAGGCAGTACATGTTGACGCTGCCGCTTGTCAGACGGCGTGCCGCACGGGCAACATCGATCGCTGCGTTGCCGCCGCCGATTACGACAACGTCGCCGGTCAGCTTTTTGGTCTTGCCGCTGTTGACGGAGCGCAGGAAGTCCAGTCCGCCGAGAACGCCCTTGAGCTCTTCGCCGGGGATGTTCAGCTTTGCGGCCTTCTGCAGACCTACTGCAATATAGAATGCCTTGAAGCCTTCGTCACGCAGCTGCTGGATGGTGATATCCTTGCCGACCTCTACGCCGCAGCGGAACTCAACGCCCATCTCACGCAGAACGTCTATCTCGGACTTAACGATATCCTTGCCGATACGGAAGGAAGGAATGCCGTTTACGAGCATGCCGCCGGGGACGGCTTCCTTATCGAACACGACGGGGCTGTAGCCTTCAATTGCAAGGAAGTATGCACAGGACATACCGGCAGGGCCGGCGCCGATGATCGCGATCTTCTGATCAAATTTCTCATGTGTGCAGGATACCATGGGCGGCACATAGCGATGCTCTGCCTTCATGTCCTGCTCGGCGATGAACTTCTTGATCTCGTCAATGGCCAGGGGCTCATCGACGGTGCCGCGGGTGCAGGCGTCCTCGCAGTATTTGCGGCAGATGCTTCCGCATACCGCGGGGAACGGATTGTCCTTCTTTATGAGCTTGAGAGCGTCGGCATAGCGGCCCTCGGAGGCCATCTTTATGTAGCCCTGGATTGCAATGTGCGCCGGGCAGGCGACCTTGCAGGGTGCGGTGCCGGTGGGCCAGGTCTGGATCGAGCCGTTCTCGTTTTTGTAATTCTTGTTCCAGTGATCTTCGCCCCATTGGGTGTCGTCGGGCAGCTCATGGCGGGGATACTGGATGGGGCCTTCCTTGGTGCAGAGCTTCTGACCGAGGCGGACTGCGCCTGCCGGGCAGGTCTCAACGCACTTGCCGCATGCGACGCACTTTTCGGGGTCGGTCTCTGCGGTGTAAGCGGATGCGGAAAGATTCGGCGTGTTGAACAGCTGCGAGGTGCGCAGTGCATTGCAGACACCAACGGCACAGTTGCAGATGCCGAATATCTTGTTCTCGCCGTCGATATTGGTTATCTGATGTACATAGCCCTTATCCTCGGCCTTCTGGAGGATCTCCATAGCTTCTTCATAGGTTATATCGCGGCCATGGTTTGTCTCACGGCAGTAGTCGGCAAAATCGCCGACACCGATGCACCATTCGCCTTCGATATCGCCCGAGCCCTCGCCGCGGATACGCTGCTGCTTACGGCATGAGCATACGGAAACGCCGATGTGGCCTTCGTACTTTTTCAGCCAGTGGCTGAGGTGCTCGATGGGAAGAGATTTGCTTTCCGCGGGGATAGCCTTCTCAACGGGGATGACATGCATGCCGATGCCTGCGCCTCCGGGAGGCACCATCTCGGTGATACCTGCCAAGGGCAGATATGCCATGCGCTCAAAGAAGTCGGCAGTCTCGGGATACATATCCGACTGCTCCGGGTTTATCATCATGATCTCAGCACTGCCCGGGACGAACATATCCAATACCCAGCGCTTCTCGTGGTTCGGGTTTTTGCCGTCGAGATTTTCCCAGTGGAACTCAACAAGACCGCTCTCGCTGACGGCCTGCATGGCCTTCTCAAGGTATTCTCTGTCAAACTGAGGGTTCTTTGCGGCCAGCTGTTCGATGGTCAACGGCACGCGCTTTTTCATGGTCAGGCAGATGTCGAGTATATCATCGGCCATCTTCTGGTCATACTTGTATGCGGTGTACTTCAGTGCGGAATTGATGCCAAGGTATTCCGGGGATTCGGGTGTGATCTTGTCCTTGCCGAGAAGAACAGTGGCACGGTCGGTGATCACTTTGCCGAGCTTGGCAATCTTTTGGTCTTTTGTCATAGCTTGCAACCTCCTGATTTCTTCAATGCTGATACACTTGCACTTGTGAATTTAATATCAACGCTTAATTGCATAGTAACTTTTTTGTTTAAAATAGTCAATAAGCACACTGATAATTTGACAAATCTCACAAAACAGATGCAAAAAATTTGAGTGCAACATCGTTGATAAGTTGACAATCGCGGACAAATAGCCTAAAATGTTTTTAAATTACGAACAGTTTGGCAGGTGGGTTTTATGCAGGATTTATCGTACCGGGTTAAGGAAAACATTGCGAAATGTGCAATAGATCTGTTCAAAACCGAAAGCTACGACAGCGTCAGCGTCAATGAAATATGCGAGAAGGCTAATGTTTCGAGAACGGTTTTTTACACAATGTTCAAGGGTAAGCGCGGTATACTTGATTATGTTGTTTCAAAGCCACAGCAAAATGATGATGAGGGCTTTCGCCGCTTTGCGGACGCCGAGAACGATTTTGAACGCATCTGGCAGCTGTTTGAGCGGTTCATAGCCATTGCTCTCGATTTCGGGCCGAAGCTGACGAGCCGGCTGTTTATCATGCAGTTCGAGTCGCCCTAGGGAATAAGAGACGCTGTGCACGCGCTTGACGACCTGTTTGCCACGCTTGCAAAGAACTGTGCAAAGAACGGAATAATTGAGACGGAGGAGCCGCCGGAGCTTCTGTCGCATATCGCGACAGACCTTATTCTGCACGAGCTTTATGTCTGGTGCAGCCAGAACGGAAATTTCTCGCTGCGTGAACGGGCACGCCAGTATGCCGAGGTGGCTTATCATGTCAAGCCGCAGTACCGGATGACGCCTGAACAGCGTGCGGCACTGTAAACAAAACTATCTTACAGCACCTGTTACAGACAAGCAAAACAGTAATACCGGCATAGTCGTGTCATGCGGCTATGCCGGTATTTGTTTTTCAGCCTGTCTCCATGCAATTTGATCATTCCGGTCAATGACAAAAGCCGAAGGGAGAAACCCCGCAAAGAAGTTTCTCCCTTCGGCTGCTTTTTCAGCTCTCCATCTGTTTGCCGAGGAACGATGCCACGGTCTGCGCGAGCTTGAACTCGATGTCACTGCCTGCGGTAGGCGACGTGTTTACGAATATCACGCAACCGAGTATGTCACCTTCGCTGATGATCGGCGCCGCGACCGAAACGTAATAACGCTCGTCTCCGTCAATGACGTGTATGGGCTCGCCGCCGTTGTATCTCACGCTGCCGCGCGATTCCATGATTCGCTCAAGCGAGGGCGATACGCGTTTTTCAAGAAAGTCGCGCTTTGACGCACCGGAGACAGCAATAACGCTGTCGCGATCGCACACGGCAGCCACTGCATCGGTTGATCGATGCAAGCTGTCACATATTTGAGCCGCAAAGTCGCTCAGCTCGCCTATAGGCGAATACTTTTTGAATATGACCTCTCCGTCGCGGTCTGTGAATATCTCCAGCGGGTCGCCCTCTCGGATACGCATTGTGCGTCGTATCTCCTTGGGGATAACGACCCTGCCGAGATCGTCCCATTATGTCAAGTAGGTGCAAAAAAATTTTTCAAATTCTTCAAAAAGCC
>ERZ779889.1518-NODE-1518-length-22765-cov-11.678468_pt1 | contig 22765 bp, 16 predicted proteins | sample MGYA00511030_ERZ779889 | MGnify/ENA primary metagenome ERZ779889 (study PRJEB29588, sample SAMEA2160616) | human gut metagenome | biome: human gut; feature: human-associated habitat; material: faeces | place: Denmark | collected 2008/2010 ...
GCAGCCTGGCTGTCCTTGAAGCGGATGTCAATGCGTCCGTTCTTGTAGAACTTGATCTGCTCGGCGTTGGACAGGGTGAGATTGTACCATTGTGAAATGTCCACGTCACGGTTGTCGAAGCCCATGATTATTCTGGAACTGCCGTTGAGTATGTCGTCAGCTCCATAAGCGATCCCTTCACAGATGTTTTCCAGATTTCCGTCATAACTGTAACAGAGATGGTATTGCTGGCAATGCTGGATGTAGAAGTCGTCGAACCGGAGTATGTTCGGCAGGATGATCCTATCATTTTTCAGTTCCGGTTTGACCTTGCTCCAGCGGGAAGGCCGTACCGTTTTCAGAAAACGGGCCAGCAGTTCTTCCTCGGCTGTCTCCCTGAAACTTTTGCCGCCCAAGTGTTCGATGACCGTATCCACATATGTCTGATAGACGGGACGGAAACCCATACGCAGGGTCTTCTCATCAACCGCGGGAACGGGTACCGCCACGTTGTAGGTCTTGTTGAAGTAGGAGACGATGCGGTTGGCGAAATTGGCGTTGGCGTTGTGGTTCTTGTCCACAAGGTCGTTGATCTGGTCGAACGGCTTGAACTCGTTATGCGAATAGTCATCCTTGCCGAAGTCACTGATCAGGCAGTTCCGGACGGGAACCTTGCCGTTGTCCTCATACTTGAAGTTCTTTTTTTCCCGGTACCGTTCCGCTTCCTCCTTGAAGATGGCGTACCACCGGTCTATCTGGTCGAGTGTCTTGTAGAGCAGATCCTGCTGCCGTTGGCAGTACAGTCTGTCCTGTTCCGTGATTTTTTCCTCGTTCCTTACCTGTACGCTCAGAATGCCGGAAAGCAGGTCGGGAGCGTTGCCGACCCTGGCTGTTGCTGCTGTTGTCTGCATAACTGTATTGTTTTAGAGATTGTCATTTTCGGGTTTGATTCTGTAACAGTAGGTGATGTGGCTGTCCATGTCCTTGACCAGTTTGACCTGTTCGGGATGGAAGTTGAGGCGCCGTTGCACGGCCGGGGCATCTATCTTGTCCCATTCATGCTGCGGCAGGAACCGGTTTTCATGACGGAAACACCAGAGCACGATCTGGTTTTCCCGGTTGCCCTTGAACACGGTCCCCTCATAGTCTTTCAGGAACTGCTGGAAGTCTTCTTCAGTCTTGAAAGCCTTGTAAAAGCCCTGATACAGATTACATGCGTCCGGCCCCGTGTCCTTTGTCAGATAAAACTGTCTCCATGTTTCTGTGGTGAAATCGCCGTAAAGCGGGTCAGGCTCGGAAAAGGACCATAATGGCACTTTTGCCATGAATGTGACGGCACCGTTGGCACACGCTCCGCAGTTCCCCCAATCCTTGAATGCGCCTTCCGTCCATCTGACGAATTTCAACTGCTTGGGGTCAATATGGTGGAAGGCCCCTCCGCTGACATTCAATCGGATATTGTTGTCCTTTTCCCATACAAAAGGAACATAGGGCCTTTCACAGATGGAAATCCGGCCGTTTTCTTCATCCTTGTTTTCAATCAGGGCATTGCCGTAATACTCCCCATACCTGTCCACATAGATAAGTCTGTCACCAATCTGTGGAATCTTTTCCGAGCGTGTCTTTTCTATCAGTTCCACATAGCTGTTAGCCATGTCCACGTCCTGCTGTGTCAGCCAGTGTTCATGATCATACAGAATGTTCAGTGGCTTGAGTGTTTCCACCGTGTACTTGTTCTTTGTTGCCTGTAACATAACATTTGATTTTTTGTTAGTCCGGCTTCTGGGGCCGGAGTTCCCATAACTACAGGCTTAAAAGGTCGTGTTCCGCACATGCAAGGCTTCGGGAAAAAATACCGCAAGCCCTCCGGGCGCGGATGATTTTTTCCACGAACCCGAAGGGCTTGGCCTTGCTTGTGCGAAAAGAACACGAACTACCTTTGCCTGTGGTTATGGGGACTCGGCTACGGTAGGCTGACCTTTCCGATATGTTCTTGTGAGATTGCGGCTTTTTTATGAGGCCTTTTCAAAAAGAAATGTTACCTTTGCAAATGAGATAAAGCGTTATTTGAAAGCATGAGATATATGGCACTTCCGAACAGTCCCGCATTTTCTTATCCGTTGCCCATTCTCGTGCGAGTTTTCTACAAGATGTTGATAGTCAAATAAGATACATCAAACTACAACAAATATAGGGAAAGTTGAGAGCAATAATGAAAAATCAACTTGTTTATTTTTCATTATTGCCGAAACGAATCCTATATCATGGAAATATGGCTGCTCCAAAGTTGAGTCTGCATGAAATAACAGTATCATTTTTACCTGTCAATTCAATTGACCGACGAGAATAGCCCGGCTTGTTGTGAAATTGACCATTCAAATGTAAATTTGCATTATAAACAAAGACGTATGGCACATAATACCCCCTGCACCATCAGGCAGCGCAGGTTGGCTGCATGGCTGATTTTGGCAATCATGACAATTCCAATTTTCATGACTAACAGCTGTAACGAGCAACAGACTGACGAATACAGCCATGAACAAGCACTCGTAGATTCCATATACTACAACCTTATCGATTCCATATACACAAATCCACATTACGTCACAACCATCATCGACAGCGCACAAAAAAGCATTACCGACAGCTTGAACTATTATAAGCTCGAGCTGTTTAAAGGTGCCGCGTTAAGCAACACGGGGGAAAATGCGCAACGTGAAAAAAACTACAAAAAAATCCTTGAATATTGCCATCGGACAGGAAATTTAGATCTCGAAGCCATGTGGTGGAATTATCATGCGATACACATGGACATAAACTTGGGCGACAGAGACTCGGCACGGAGATGCTTTGAACACGCCTACAAGCTGCTGGAAACATCAGGCAACAAACAACAATTAATCTCAGTCTGCATCAATCTTGCCGACGCTTGCAAGCAAACAGGCGACATTGCCCGTTCCACACAATATTACCGTCGAGCCTTGACCTTGTGCGACTCTCTCAATCTTGAAAAAGACATATTCAACATCTATGTAGGACTCGGACAGACATATTCAGAAATAGAAAATTTCAAAGAAGCCGACATATACTTCGCAAAGGCCTTAAAAATCATCGACGACAAAACTCCATACGACAAATACTTCTTTTATAACTCTTACGGAAACAACCTTTACATGCAAGGCAAACATGCCGAGGCTCTGAAGCAATTCCGCAATGCAGGACAAATCGCCGACAACTTCAACTTGCCCACTTACAAATGCATCGTCGAGACAAATATGAGCGAGGTGTTCATGATGATGGGAAACTACGACTCTGCCCACTACCACCTAAAGGAGGCTCAAAGCCTGTTCAACGAGTCTGAATCGGGAGCTATACTAAAATTCTACATAAACAGCCTTGCAGGCGACCTTGCCTTGCATGAAAACAATGCTGCTGCCGCAATGCGATACTTTGCCGAAGCCGGCGATACACTCGCCGTGGGGCCTCGTGTGATGGCATTGCACTACGCACGGCTTCACCGCTTCTACAGCATGATGCACGATTACAAGAACGCATATACCTACTTGCTCCGAGCCGACCACTATAACGATTCAATAAACAATTACAATGTGCGCAACCAGATGGCCGAACTCGACTACCGCTACACACAAGACACAACTATCCTGCAACAACAATTGATTATATCGGAGAAAGAGGGGCGCGTGGAATCGCTCGAAATACAGATTTTCATCATCATCCTCGTGGTATTGCTCGTAGCCCTGTTCGTAACCGTGATATCGATGCACACGCGCCGTCGCCGTTTACTGAAAGAAGAGGAACTCAAGCAATCGCTGTACTCTATGCGACTTGCAAACATCAGGAACCGAATTTCGCCCCACTTCGTGTTCAACATACTCAACAGGGAGCTAAGCGGCAAGAACAACAATATCGACAATCTTGTGACATTGTTGAGAATGAACCTGCAGCTCTGCGACAGATATACAGTATCGCTACAAGAAGAACTCGAATTTGTCGACACTTATGTATATACCGAAATGCCTGCGCTGGGAAAGGATTTTGATTACAAGAAATTAATTTCCCCGGCAGTCGATACCGAGTTGTTCATCATGCCATCGATGCTCATACAGATATTTGTCGAAAATGCCATCAAGCACGGGTTGCGTGGCTATGAGGGCCGCAAATACTTGCACATAATTATTGACAAGTCCGACTGCGCCACCACTATAACCATAAAGAATAACGGTCACGCCACAAGCCATGCTGCCACGATAAGCAAGACTGGGACGGGCATGAGAGTAGTGACACAGACAATAAACATCCTCAACGAACGGAACGAGAAACAAATGGGGCTGCTTGTATCGTCTCCACATGACAGCGATAACTCAGTTCATGAATGGAATGTCACGATAACCATCCCCGACGGGTTTGATTTCAGCCCGATGGCTCCTCGACTGACAAGCAGCAAAGTATAAACACAAAAAAGAGGTTGCACCCCTCTGAGCAGGATGCAACCTCAAAATCTTCATAAGCCAAACTGTGATTAATGAATGTCAATCACGCGGTTTACCTTTGATTTTTCATCAGGAGAAAGTTTCGGCAAGTCTATGGTTAACACTCCGTTGTTAACCGACGCGTCGATTTTGTCCAAATCAACATTATCGGGAAGCACGAACGCTTGCTGGAACTTAGAGTAAGAGAACTCGCGACGCAAATACTTTTTATCGTTTTTGTCGTCCTCATTTTTCTCACTCTTCTTTTCCATAGTGATTACCAATTCATTGTTTTCTCCGATATGCACATCGAAATCTTCTTTAGACATGCCCGGAGCGGCTACTTCAACTTTGTAATCTTTGTCGTTTTCTATGACATTGATTGCAGGAGCAGTGGCATTAGCCCTAATCATCCAATCGTTATCGAAGAAATCATTAAAGAAACTCGGTAACCAATTCTGGTTGTTGTATTTCTTAATAGATGACATAGTTGTAACCTCCAATTATATTGTTAAACCTTTCTTCCTGAACCCCTCCGTCCTCTTTCGAGGGCTTCGCGATTCGCTTATGAGATATGACAAATGACATGCCCGTCGCCATCGCACTCTACGATTTTAACCTTACGGAAACTTTTTTAAAACCTCATGTGTAGCTTTTAAACCTTGATAAACTCGGTTCACACATAGGCATGACAAAAGCAGCCAATTTGTCCAGCCTCGCATGACACAAATCATCCCATGCAACAAGAAACGGCCATGCAGAAAAAATTCCGCATGGCCGCTCCTATTATTTATTAAAGTCTCGTTACTGCTTCAACAAGTTATTTCTTTATCATCTTCACTGTGCATGTTTCACCTTCCGATGCAGCATTAACGATATACACTCCGTTATTCAATCCTGTAACATCGAGCGTGGTCACATCGTTGGCCTTAAGGACAACCCTGCCATCAAGCGAAACCACCGTCACATCACACGACACGTTGAAATTCATAGTGTCAACCACAGGATTAGGATACATTACTACAGCCGAACCAAAGTCTTCTCCTATCGTGTTTACACCAAGACCGGTCACGTTATAGGAAGTGAATTTTACACCTGTAACAACAGCTTCGGTTGATGCCCTTGTGATGAGTGCGCCGCCATCGCTGCCGGCCACACCGATGGTGTAGTCATTAAAGTCCTGTGCCGTCATCTCACCATTGGATGGATTCACAGTATAGAACAACGGGGCAACGGGAGAATAATCGGCTTTCAACTCGCTACGTCCGTAAAGATAAACGCAGTTGCCCGATACCACGCTGCCATTCATTATCTCTTCATTAACTATGGCATCGCCCTCGTTAAATCCTGTGGCCGAAGCCCAGTTGACATCAAAAGTCGACTTGTTCAATGATGCTGCAAACATGTCGTTGCTTCCTACAGCAGCAACTTGCTGGTTAAATCCGAGCGCACCTTGGAAAATACCTGTAACAACTAAATTATCACCACTCACAGTAATGGCGTCGATGCTCGTGCTGATGTATTCATCGTCGGTAGTCACAGGGTCAAATGTCTTGAGGACGCTCACTGCATGAGTATCGAGATCGATGCTTGCAACTGTGTATCCGAACACATAACCGATACCAGTGTCTGAAAGCGGCACATTGACAGTCTGCTCGTTGCCATAGACGTTGAATTTTGTAAGGCCGGTCGAAATCGCTCCTACATATATCATGTTGTCATCGGCAGTAGCATTCAATGAACGTACTTCTTCGCTCGTAATCAACTCGGAGAAGTCTCGGTTGTTGACTATCACAGGGAACGATGCAGCTTCAAGTTCGCCATTCAGTTCAATCACAACGCCAGCTCTCGACAATATGTAATATCCGATGCCGAATGCATCGTATGAGCCTGAAACGGCAGTCTGGGTAGACTCGGCATTGCTCAATTGCCCGGTGAACACGGCCGACGCATATAATGTGCCATCAACTTCAAACAGGTTGTTCAACGTGCAATAAATATCGCCGTCGTATGGGTAATACAGTCCCGTGGCGTCGAGTGCCGGCACATGTTCGGGAAGAATGTCGCCGACTGCAAGCAACACACCATCCTTATCGTAATGAGCGATGAACGACGCTGCCTGAGCAACGGTATATGCACCACTTTCCTGATAACCGTAACGCACAGCCGAGTTGCCGTCGGTGCTTCCAAATTCAACCTCGTCGGCAAATGTTCCTGCAACATAAACACCTCCATCATTATCGGCAAGCATTGAAGTTACAGTAGCAGAGCCTAAAATCGAAACTTTCCATATTTCAGCCAAATTGGCATCATACTTTATTATGTATGAACTTGCACCTATGGCATCAAAACCGCCAAAAGGAGTATCATAAACTCCAGAAACATACAAATCAGAACCGCTGTATGCCATTGCACTGTAAGATGATGCATTCTCGGCATTGGCGATGATTCCGTCAAGTGAAACAGAACCAGTCTCGGTCATCGTGACGCTTGCACTCGCTGCAAAATTCACAGCCAGCGCAACCGCAGTCATACAAGTAAAAATTTTCTTCATATCTGTTATATTTAAAGTTGTATATTGTCAATCATGCAAAACTATTAATTTGCCAAATTTGGATTGGCAGCCACGGCATCCGACGGGATTCGCAACGTATAACGACTGTCATTTTGTTCAAGCGTGTAAGTCTCTCCGCCATAAGTTTTCATAAGCTGTGGGCGCGTTGTCCTTCGCAAGTCAAACCAGCGATGACCTTCAAAAGCAAGCTCGCGGAAACGCTCGGCATATATTTCCTCACGCAACTCATCGCGAGTCATCGCATTCACAGTCGTCTCGCGCTCTGCATAATAATCAGCCGTGTACCGAGACTTCATTAACGTGAGCAGGTAATTGCGTGCGTCATCAATGCCACTCTCACTACTCTCAAGCGCAGCTTCGGCAGCATTGAGATAAATTTCACCCACACGGAACGAGCACGAATATTCATTGCTTCCCCCTTTGGCCACGATTATGTTTGAAGCCGTCTGGCGCGTGAAATACTTGTTACGACGCAAGTCTCCCGTGGCATACATGTCATAAACGTCACGGTTCACTTTACCTGCACGGTCATAATATGCCGTCATCACTTGTTCAAGCGCAACGATGTTCTCTACCGAAGTATAATGATTGGGCAATGTGCTGCTAATATCGGCAAGAGTACTTTGTTTTTCAAGCACCCTGCGCGAAGCCGCAAGCGACTCGGCCCAATTCCCCATATACAAGTAAACCCTTGAACGCAAAGCGTCTACCGAAGTTGTATTAAACCTGTAATTAAGCCCCGTCTCCCAAGTCTCGACGTTCATAAGCTCTTCGGCACTGTCTATGTCGCTCAATATTTGATCATATATGTCGCCTACCGTGCTTCTCTCCAACACATTGTATGGGTCGGTATCGAGCTTCAACGGCACAGCCTTGCTCGAATAAGGGTCGGACAAGGTGGTGTAAGGCTCGCCATACAGGTTGACAAGCAAAAAGTGCATGTAGGCTCGCAGCATGTAAGACTCCCCGACAAGTTGGTCAATCTCGGCTTGTGTCCCTTCGGTGATCTTGTCCTTGCTTTCAATCGTGTAATTGGCTTCATAAATGATTTGGTAATATGCACGCCAGTTGAATTGCGAAGTGGTAGCATCGGGGCTCACATCGTCCCATCGCCAGATGTCAAGATAACTGTTCAAGTCCTCCTGTGCCACGGTGGAATTCAACACGAACTCGTCACTGCGGAAAGTGGCAAGACCGCGATCCTCAGGCACAATGGAATATGCCTCGGTCATCATTGCACGATACTCCTCGGCAGTAGTTATTATCACACGTCCAGTCGGTTGTATGTCAAGGAAATTGTCGCAACTCGACAATGCGGAAAGCCCTATAAACGCCAACGCAAAGCCTTTCAATATCTTATTGTATTTCTTTATTCTTTTCATCACTTTTCCTTTGCTTAAAACGAAACATTCAAATTAAATGAGAATGTCTTCGGAATTGGTTGAGCAAACTCATTGCCCATCGTTTCCGGGTCGAGATAGTTGGTATAATCTGCACCAAACACAAACAGGTTTCTTGCTTCTACTGCCACCGTCACCTTCTCCATGTGAGCCTTGCGAGTTATCCCTTCGGGCAACGTGTAAGCAAGACGCAAATTCTGCAACCTCACATGGTCGTTGCGCTTAACCCATGTGTCAAGCATTTCATACAAGCCAAATTCAGAATATTGGATATATTCGGCCGGACGGTCGGAACTATTCATCAGTGCCGGGAATGTTGTGTTCATATTGGTCGGTGTCCAACGGTTGAGAATGTCTCTGTTACTGTTCATGCCTCGGTCATAGTTTGCAGGATTGTATGACGGAGTGCAACGAACGTAAGATTTCAAGTTGAAAATGAAATTCAGGCTTAATTCCCAATTTTTATATGTAAACGTATTAGTTAAACCACCCGAGAACAATGGGTCGGTCGAACCGATATAAGAATACAATTCGCGTTGTTCCTCGGCTGTGAGCGTGCTGGCTCCCGCCGAATTCAATTTAAGCAATTCTGTCGCTGTCACTACTTCACCCTGTTTGTTGTAAAACAACGGATAACCTTCGTCATCCAATCCTGCCGACTTGAGCGCAAATAATGCACCGACAGGGTATCCGACACGCCCCGGAGTAGTCTGGTTGGAAGGTACTTCCTCGCGCAACACCTTGTTGGCATTGTAGGCAAAGTTAAAATTCGTCATCCACATGAAATCTTTAGTGTGAATATTGCGCGAACCTATCGATATTTCAACACCGGTATTACGCATACTTGCCCAGTTGACAAGCATCTGCACATATCCGCTTTCAAGCGCAAGCATTCGGGTGGCGATAAGGTCGCTACCGTTTCGGTTATAGAAATCCACGCTCAAATTCAAAGCATTGTTCAACACCCCAAAGTCAACTCCCGTTGAGAATGTCTTTGTTTTCTCCCAACGCAACCGGCTGTTAGGCGGCGAGCTCACGGATATTATCTCTTCGGTATTTCCAGGCAATATAGTCACATTATTATAGTCACCCATCACATAAGAAGATGTATTCTTGTCTATATTACCTTGAATACCATACGACACACGCAATGCAAGGTTGTCAAGCCACTCTTTCTCGTTCAAGAAGGCCTCGTCGCTCAATCTCCACAATCCGCTGACCGAATAAAGCGGAAGGAACCTGTACTTCTTCGCCACGCCAAACATATCGGAACCATCAAAACGCACGCTGCCACCTATTGTATAACGATTCAGCAATGTATATGAACCGGTAGCATAGAATGAAGCAAAAGCGTTCTCGGTATATGTCTCAGCATAAAGCGGATATAATTCTGCCCATTCTTCGTTGGGGAAGATGACAGGCTTCGTTTGTAACGTTTTGCGGTCGTATCCGTATCCTGTCGAATTGACCGACTCATACCATGTCTTACGAATTTCTGTACCGCCCATTAATTCAAGCTCATGTATACCGGCAAACACATCGGAATATTCACCTTGAAATTTCCATGTCACTTGTCGGCTTGTGCTTGAAGATGCAGTTTTCTTTCCGCCATCGGGCAAAAACGACTGATTGCCCAAGGATGCCAACGTAGTGCGTTCTTTGTCCTTTCGCATGGCATAAGTATCGGCATCGGCAATCTCCTCCTTGTTGGCATCGTCAAGCTGAAGGCCTATTTGAGTCAATACCTTAAACTCGTCATTGAAACGGAACTCTCCGTCAAAAATGGCGGTGACCGATTTTGTCTCAAGTTCATAATCAGTTCCGTCGCGTTCCTCAAACACGTTAAACATGAGGTCGGAATCTTCCCGGCCTTGAATGTCTATGTCATAATTATATGACCCATCGGCATTATATGGGAGTTGATACGGATTAGCACGACGTGAATAATAAACCGGATTCGTAAATCCGTCGGCATCGGTCAAGTTTGACTTGTTCACGCGGCGGTTGGCAAACAGAGCTGCGCCGACACGCAATTTACGGCTTAACCTGTAGGATGTCTTGGCGGTCACGTTGAGACGGTTGGCTTCCACTCCTACCACATTGCCCTGTTCATCATTATAACCCACCGAAGTGTAGTAAGTCATCTTCTCGTTTCCGCCCGAGACGCTTACATTGTATTCCTGGCTGAAAGTATTGCGGAAAAGGATGTCATTCCAGTCGGTATTGATGCCACGCAGACTATTTATTTGCGATTGCGTGGCTGGCGAAAGCGCGTTCCATCCACCTGCCTTATATGCGTCGGTTTCTCCTGCAGCCGCTATTATGCGAGCCACTTGGCCTTTGTTCTCACGATAAGTAAACGATGAGCCAAGAAGCCCGAGTTCCAAATCGATTTTCTCATTTGAATTAAGCAGGTTAAGCCTGTCAATATCGGTCTTTGGGCCGACAGTGAGACGTGTCGAGAAATTGACACGAGGCTCTCCTGCCCGACCCGACTTGGTCGTTATAACAATTACGCCATTTGCTGCACGCGCTCCGTAAATAGCCGTAGCGGCAGCATCTTTCAATACTGTTATAGTCTCAATGTCCGACGGATTTATACCTGCAATAGAAGTCGAATATATTTCATCCACATCCTGCAAGTCCTCCATCGTCGGTAACTCGGTATCTTGCAACGGTATTCCGTCAAGCACCCATAGTGGGTCCTGCGTGCCGTTAAGCGAAGCCGTACCGCGGATTCTTATCTTTGGCGATGCTCCGGGAGCACCCGATGTGGTCACCGACGACAAACCGGCGATTTGTCCGGCAAGGGCTTGGTCGATGCTCATCGCGCTTCCCACCATGTTATCGTTGACCGAAACGGTCTGTATAGAAGCTGTCAACTTACGTTTCTCGATTTTTTGGTAACCGGTCACGACAACCTCTTCAAGCTCGGTCGTAGACGATGACATTGCTATCAGCATGTCATTAAGATTCCCTTTTATTTCGACATTTTCGGGTGAATACCCCACATACCGGCACTCCATAAAGTCAACGCCATCGGGCAGACTTATTGTAAAATTTCCATCAATGTCGGTAAGAGCGTTTACGTTGCGTGCATTGCTCCCTGCTTTCTTGAGCACTTCTTCGGGCACGATGATTGTGGCTCCAATAAGAGGCTCATTGGTCACGGCATCTATAACCTTACCGCTAACCGTCACGTTGGCCACGACCGGCACAACACATGCAATGACCAGCAAAACAGCCAAAATGGTTCTTCTTATCATGCTTCAGTAAAAACAATTTTTATATTGAAATTATTCAAATATTCATCCGACAGTCTAATCCCCTGTCAGTTTATCTCAAGTGCGTTATCTATTCTCAAGATAATATCTTTGTAATGATAACGAGTTGCCTCATCCGATACATTCAGACGCTGTTTTAACAAATCCTTTATGCGCAATAACTCTCCGCGCTTTACCGATATCGCATCGCTTGTGCGTGCAATTTGCGAGCCATAGAAGCTCAATTCCCTGCGCGTACCCATTTTCTCCAATTCTATTGCATGATATGGGCAGAAGCTGCATTCGTCGGGATTGAGAATCGGACCGCCATAAATGGCAGAATTCAATTTCACTCCTTCCGAAGCCGAAGCAGCCGTCATCAACGCGTCCACAAACAACTTTTGAGTGTTGCGCTGTTCTACGGTAGGAATTCCGCCACGAATGGTGACTGCAAAGATACTTTTGTGCAAATCGTTCATCAAGTCGACTATGGTATATGCGTCGTCCCCGTTAACACTTTCATTTTCTATCATGCGCAACATGCGGTCGCTGTACATCAAGTCGAAGAACAGGTATGCCTGGGCATTTTTGAATATTTGAGACGGAGAGTATTCAATCACGCCACGCGGAGTATCGCGGTTGAGGAACGTATAATTTGACAAGTCGGTATTGAACAGCCAGTCTTGAGCCGAGAATACATTGTCGATGAGGAATTTCACCGCTTCGCGCTGCTTTTCTTTGGGAACAAACGTGAAAGTCTTTACGCCATCGCCAACAGTCGTATTTTCCAAATAAATTCCGCCTACGTTCGACAACACATGATATAAATAATAGTTCCATTGATTAATTACCGCATAATACAATCTTGAAGCCTCGGCGTATGTCTGCCCTTTTTCACCGGTAGTGGTCCAAGGTACGATATTCCGCATTACTACTTTCAAATTGTTTATGCCATATTCCGACGACTTGACTGCATCATCACCAAGATCCTCGCTTTGTGCGCGTGGGTCTACGGCATCGCGCGAAGACTGTGCCTCGCTGAACCTGTACACGCCACCATTATGCGCTTCAAGCAATTCATATAAGCCTTCACACTCTGTATCTTTGTCGGGATACCATCTGTAACCATATTCTATGGCAAGATAATCATACGGGCCGATATGTGGCGACACTTTCGTCACGCCGTCGCCCGGCTGAGCCACATAATTGAATCGTGCATAATCCATGATGGAAGCCGACGTGCTGTTGAATCTGTCGGTAAACGACTTGGAGCGCAACGAGTCGGTAGGGATACAATTGGAAGCTATCATGTTATGCCTAAGCCCAAGGGAATGGCCGACCTCATGGCACACGACAAACCTGATTGCATCGCCCATGACGCTGTCAGGCAAGACTGTCATGCGCGATGCCGGGTTAATAGCCCCGGTCTGCACGGTAATCCACTGTTGCAACATCGACAGCACATTGTGCCACCACATGATGTCGGCTTCGAGTATTTCGCCTGTACGAGGATCCAATGTCGACGGACCCATTGCATTCATCTTGGTACTGGCCGCATACATCAACGTAGAATAATTCACATCATCGGTCTCTACACTGTCGGGCATCATCTCGGCAACGACAGCATTCTTGAAGCCTGCGCGCTCGAATGCAGCGTTCCAGTCGGTAATTCCTTGAATAAAATACTTGCGCCATTTCTCAGGCACGCTATTGTCAATGTAAAATTTCACAGGCTTAACCGGCTCAACGAGCGTTCCTTGCATATAGGCGGCCGAATCACTCGGCTCAAGCCTCCATCTTGTGATGTACTTGCGGCTGTCTACCTTCTGCTGGTCGTCACTGAAGAACAGACGATCAGTAGTAAAATAGCCGATGCGCGGCGAATCGAGACGCGTCTCCATCGGAGTCTCGGGCAAAAGCACTATGGAGCAACTTATCCCGACAGTGATATTGACCGACTCCATACCTTCGGTAACTTTCGTTGTCAACTCCGAATTGGCCACGACATTGTTTGGATATGATTTAACAGATATGATTTTTGAAAGCTTCTTGTTGGCCGAAGTCCCTAAATTTATATTATTGAACACGTTATCAAGAATTGTCTCAGTTCCGTCAAACATGCTTGTGACTTTTATAAGCACGCTTGTTGAATCCTTTGAAAAACCTTCAACTTCAAAATTTTCAATAAGCGGAGATATGTAATTATCGGCAATCGACCGGGTTATGGCATCGCCATCGGGCGATTCCGGCATAGGCCTCTGCTGGCGCATGCTCACTGTCGTCAATGCCGTATCGACACTGAAACGCACCATCTGTGTCTGATAATTCGTGCCACGGTTCACGCCGGCTTCGTTCAGCTCCGACGGCACGCGGGTCAGCTTGTTAATGACGAGCATGTCCTTATTCATCAAGCCCAAAGGCAGTTCAAAAAAGTAATCGTCCTCATAGAAATAGACATTAAACATGCCATTGCTTTCATAATCGGCATTATTGACCACCTTGTTGAAATCTTGTACTTTCTCGGGATCCTGCTCAACCTCCTCGGTCTTGTCTCCCTTGTCTTTACCGAACCATTTGTTCCAAAAAGCCGCGTTTCCTGTCAACGGTGCAACCGCAAACCCCGACAAGATTGCAATAGTAATAAATTTTGAAAGTTTCATATCAAAAATCAAGAATCCTAAAACTTATGTGTGTCTTAATTGTTTCACTGTACCTGCATCTCACATATACGACTATATGCGAAAGCCGTGTTTATCATTACAAGAAACTGCCATTGCGATACGCTATAAGACATGAATGCAACGGCAATCAAATACGTTCTAAATCCCTAAAACAAAATATGCCTCAAGCATATAATTCCGACACAAAATTAGTGCTTTATCATCGCAATTCAAAATATTAATGTCATAATTACACCAATATTACACATTCTTTTACATCTTGTCAGACATATACCTGCCACATCGTCACAATTGTACGATATATGCCACCGCCACCATGCAAAATGCTTCGAAAAGGCTATCAATAATATTATTTTTTTATCTACAGTTAATCTGTTTTTTAGTATCTTTGAATTGTTGTTTTCATCCTCTCTTCCAATATAAACGGCATAAAAAACAACTCATGAATTTATCACAAATGCAAATGAACAAGATTTTAGCCATATTGGCATTGGCTACAATTTCCATATTCAATGCCCTGGCAATTTCACCCTATCAGGAAGCAGTAAACAACTTCGTATCCGACCCAGCTCTGAAACATGCCTCCATCGGAGTGTGCATCGTTGACTTGGAAACAGGCAAGATACTAGCTGATACCGATGCCGAGAAAACATTTGTCACAGCATCGACAATGAAGATTGTTACAACAGCATCGGCACTGGAGATTCTCGGCAAGGATTTTCATTTCCACACGATGGCATATGCCGTAGGTAAAATAGATGACGAGGGCACGCTGCATGGCAACTTGATAATACAAGGGGGTGGCGACCCCACTCTCGGATCGCTATACTTCAAGGAGCATCCCAAATTTGTAGATTCGCTTGTCGTCGCAATCAATGCAGCAGGAATACGCCACATCAATGGTCGCATAATTGCCGACAAGTCGGCAATCTCCTGTCCCCCGGTGTCGCAATACTGGATGCTGGAAGACATTCCTGCCGGATACGGAACCGGCTACCATGCCATCAACTTTGCCGACAATCGCATGAAAATATCATTCACTCGCGGATTCAACGGTCGTTTCTCGGTAGCAACAACGCGCAAAATGCCCTGGATTAATATCAATGCCAATGTAAACGAAATAGACAATAACGACACCACAAGCGCACTTGGCATTACAAGTTTTCTCGACTATGGCAGTTCCACACTTGACCTTTCGGGCAACACGAGATTGAAACGCGGGCAAAAGAAATTTCATCGCTGGTTTGCCAACCCTGCACCCGACAAGCTGCTCATCGACAGCATCATTTCGGCAATGAGTGAAGCAAGCATACCATTGGCTTACAAGAATTACACCAAAAAAGAACTTTCCGACACGATGCTCATACTTGACTTCTCATCGCCGGCACTGCCCGACATTATCGAATCGTTGATGTACCGTAGCGACAACCTGTTTGCCGAAGCCGTCCTAAAAGCCATCGCCGCAGATGCCGGGAAAGCCGTGACCAACTACAACGCAATAAAAATTCTCAGGCAATATTGGGACGAAAAAGGCATTGACCTCTCTGGACTTATAATGAAAGACGGTTGCGGGCTGGCAAGAAACGGATGCGCCACGCCTCAGTTGCTATGTGACATATTGCGTAAGACATATAACGACCGTGATTCACTCGAAGCCGACTTCTCTCAGTTATTCCCTGTCGCAGGGAGAAGCGGCACAGTGAAAAGTCTCCTGCGCAAGTCCAAACTGCGTGGACATCTGGCACTAAAATCAGGAAGCATGGAGGGAGTGCAAAGTTATGCCGGATATTTTCCTGCCAAGAATCCAAGATATGCCGTCGCAGTCATAGTAAACAATTTCTCATGCAAACGTGCCGAATTGAGGAAAAGCATCGAGCGAATGTTCTTCCAAATGTTTGCTTCAGAAGTCGCAAAAAAAGGCAAGAAGTGATAAAAATACTCAAATATCGATTTTTTAAAGTATAAAAATCAATATTATCGGAATATTATTAATAAGTTTGTAATTGACAGGTTCCGCATCAATGCAACCGCCGCTCAGCACAACCAGCGTGTCAAGTACATTTTAAACTGCGGAAAATATAACCGTAATAAGACTGATAATGACATACAATGAACTGTTCAAAGCCGTAATGGAGCGTGCATATGAAGTTGAAGGGCTGCTTTTGTTAACCAAAAGGAACGACGTAGACCGCGACGCAATCTTCAACATCATTCGGGCAAAAGTTGACGACATGGCAAATATCCTTGCCGATGCCGACACCTCGGCCTGCGGGCATGACGACAAGGGATGTGACACCGCCACAGACTCTCCTGTCATAGACGAAGAAACTCCACTGCCGGAAGAGCCTACCAACAACATGCATTCAAGCGAAACCGAAACACCTGAATGGAACGCATCGGAAAATTTTAGTAACGAAAGCGAGTCTGAAATTGAGGAGAATGACGAATCTGAGCAGAACAAAGACAAGAATCCTATAGTTGACGACCTTTACGAATACGAGCAAGAAAAATTTGACATTGACAACGATGACGACAACCGCACGCTTCATGACAGTGACGAAGAATGCGGAAGCATAATGACATTTGATTACGTCGAACCGACTAAAACAATGGCGGCAGATGCCGATTCAGTCAATGATTCAGAGACAAAAGAGGAAATGCCACAAGCCTCAGCCGACAGTTTTGACAAAACGCCATCTCACGATATTCCTTATACCGGCAATGACGAGGAAGACATAACCGTCGACAAATTACTGCAACGTAGCATTAGCCGCAACTTGAAGCACGCATTCTCAATCAACGACCGCTTCAGATACCGTCGCGAATTATTTGAAAACAGCGATGTAGAAATGAACGACGCCCTGAACCTCGTCGAAGCAATGCAAACATTTGCCGAGGCCGAGGAATACTTCTACGACATCTTGAAATGGGACAAAGACTCGGACGAAGTAATTGAATTCATGACAATCATAAAGAACCATTTTTATAGCAAATAAGCAGTATGGCAGGCAAATTATATATGGTTCCGACTCCGGTGGGCAACTTAGGCGACATGTCCCCGCGAGCCATTGAGATTTTAAAGGATGCCGATTGCATTCTTGCCGAGGATACTCGAACCTCGGGCATCCTCATGAAGCACTTCGGCATTGAGACCCGTATGCAGAGCCATCATAAGTTCAATGAGCATGACACCATTCATCCCATCATCGAGAGATTGCAAGCCGGCGAGACAATTGCGCTCGTCACCGATGCCGGCACTCCCGGCATATCAGACCCTGGATTCCTGCTTGTGAGGGAATGCCGCCGAAACGGCATCGAGGTAGAAACGCTTCCAGGCCCTACGGCATTTGTTCCGGCTCTTGTCAATTCAGGATTGCCTTGCGACAAATTTTGCTTTGAAGGCTTCCTTCCCCAAAAGAAAGGTCGTGCCACACGCCTTGCCCAATTGGCGGAAGAGCAACGCACAATGATATTCTACGAGTCGCCTTTGCGGCTGGCAAAGACTCTTAAACAGCTTGCCGAGTCGTTCGGCGGAGAACGTGAGGCTTCTGTTTCAAGAGAAATCTCAAAACTTCACAACACAACCCACAACGGCACCCTTGATGAACTCGCCTCATATTTCACCGAAAACGAGCCAAGAGGCGAAATCGTCATTGTAGTGGCAGGACGTGAACCCGACACAGCCGTCAAAGTCGATAAATATGCACAATTCAAAAACTCAAAAAATAACATTAACCACTTAATTAACACTTGAATATGAGAAAGACTATTCTATGTTGCGCCGCAGCCGGATTGATTTTCCTTGGTGCTTGCAACGGCAACAACACAAACAGTAGCGGTAGCGACAGTGTCGTTGCCGAATTGAATGATTCTCTTTTGGTGGCCAATGCCGAAAAAGACAGTTTGCTGAGCATCATAAATGAGATTAACAATGACATGATGCAAATACGCGACATGGAGAAACTCATGTCATCGTCAAACTTGAGAAATGAAACAGCCAACAAGAAGCAAGAGATAAAAGACAACATGCTGTTAATACAGCAGGCTTTAAAAGACCGCCGAGAACGTCTTGCCGCCCTTGAAAAAAGGCTGAAGTCGTCGTCGGGCAACAATGCTCAGTTGCAAAAGACCATCGACGGATTGAAAGCCCAACTCGACCAGCAGGAGGCTACAATAGCTCAATTGACCGAGCAGCTGAAGAAAGCCCATATCGAAATACAAACACTAAACACTGCCGTCGACTCGCTCACTATTGAAAACAAAGCCGTGACAGAAGCCAAAGACGCTGCTCAAGAAAAATCTGAATTGCTCGCCAACGAGCTAAACACTTGCTACTATGTAGTAGGCTCTAAAGATGAGTTGAAAGACAACAAAATCATCGAAACAGGATTCTTGCGCAAGACCAAGGTACTTGAAGGCGATTATGAACTATCCTACTTCACAAAAGCCGACAAACGCACTTTGAATGAATTGCCGTTGCATTCTAAAAAAGCCAAAATCCTAACCAAGCATCCGGCCGAATCTTACGAATTACTTGATATCGACGGTGTAAAGACTTTGAAAATAACTAACGCTGCAAAATTCTGGGAATTATCCAATTATCTGGTAATACAAATCGACTGACAGCACTGCGTTTAATAACACAACAGGAGGGGCATGTGTCAACCACATGCCCCTTTTTCATGTAATCCCCACTCCATTAATCCCACGCATGCCGCATTTACCTGCCTCATTTTCGTCCTTGACGGAAAAAGCTCATATTACAATCTGTTACTGCACCAATACAAATTTATTTTTAAAATTCATAGTAAAAAATTGAAAAGTAAATTATGTTTTCGTAATTTTACGATGAAAAGAAAAACTATTTGTTAAATAAAGAACTATGAAATTACGATGCACACTGGTTGCTCTCGCACTCGGTTTGGGTACGATTGCAGCAATTGCCCAAAGTGGCAATGACACGCTTCGAATTAAAGAAGAGGAGAAAATAGAATTTAACCCACATTGGTACATGCAAGTGCAAGGCGGAGTTTCTCACACCATCGGAGAATCAAAATTCGGAGACCTGATTTCTCCCGCCGTTGCTCTTTACGGCGGCTACCAATTCACCGACTTATGGGGATTGCGTGCAGGTCTTGGCGGCTGGGAAGCTCGTGGCGCATGGGCTCCTTCGCAAAACATCTATAAGTACAACTTCCTGCAAGGAAACATTGATGCCACACTCGACCTCAGCAACTTATTCTGCGGATTCAATCCTAAACGTGTATTCGGCGCTTATGTGTTCTTAGGTGTCGGATTGAACGGCGCATTCAACAATGATGAAGCCATAGCTATCAACGATGCCGGCAACACATTGCAATATTTGTGGCGCGACAGCAAGTTCAATGTCGCAGGACGCGGCGGCCTTGGCATGAACTTGCGCATTAGCGACCATGTATTCTTCAATCTTGAAGTCAATGCCAATGTCTTGTCGGACAAATACAATTCAAAGAAAGCCGGGAACGCCGACTGGCAATTCAACGCCCTTGCCGGATTTACATTCAAATTTGGCAAGACCTACAAAAAGACCGAACCTGTATATTATCCACCAGAGCCAGCTCCCGAACCAGAACCAGAACCAGCCCCGGCTCCAGAACCTGCGCCAGAACCAGCTCCCGAGCCAGAACCTGTTCCTGTTGAAACACCAAAAGTTGAACCTATGCAACAAAATATTTTCTTCTTGATTGACTCTTCAACAATCAGAGCAAGCGAACAGAAGAAAATAGACGAATTAATCGAGTTCTTGAAAGCCAACCCGGATGTGAAAGTATCGGTTTGCGGATACGCCGACAAGCAAACAGGCAACTACAACATAAACCAACGCATTTCCGAACGTCGCGCAAAAGCCGTTGCCAAGGCATTGACCGACGGAGGAATCGCCACAGAACGCATCGCTGTCGACCACAAGGGCGACACCGTGCAACCGTTCAGCTCAATGCGTGAGAACCGCGTGGTAATCTGCCTAACCGAATAATCCACATCAGCTAAATTCTCTAATTTAACATTACGCCCGGCGAGGATTATTCCTCGTCGGGCGTTATCTTTTATAATGGATGAAAAACAATTCCGGTATATTTATGCCTGCCGGATATTTATTGCCAAAACGTCATTTGCGCTTCTTGGAGGCCGTTTCACCAGCATCGGCAAAACGGTTTGGGAATTCAATTTGCACTGGTTTATGGCGCATGGCATATATTATCATTATTACCCCAAGTATAATGAATGGAACACTCAACAACTGCCCCATATTCATGCCACATGCCGCGATAAGGTCATTCTCCCACGACTCCTGCACGTTCTTGACAAATTCAATGATGAACCGCTCAGCAAACAATACAGTTAGGAACACGCCAAACAACAAGCCTTGACGCCGCTCTGCGTTGCGCTTCCAATACATCCACATCAACAGTCCGAACAGTAACAGATAGGCCAACGCTTCATATATCTGCGTCGGATGCGACGGCTGGGTGAATATCGGCTCAGCACCGTGCATCCACGGAATAAGATTGTCGATAAACCTGAATCCCCAAGGCAAAGTAGTGGGACCACCATATATTTCATGATTCATGAGATTCCCAAGGCGAATCAACGCTCCGACAAACGGAATCGGTATGACCAATCGGTCGAAAGTCCATAACGGGTTGCGCTTTGTCACATATTTGGAGTAAATGAGGATGGCAATTATGATTCCTATCGTGCCTCCGTGACTGGCAAGTCCGCCTTCCCATATTTTCAGGATGTCGGCCGGATGTTGCGAATAATATGCCCAGTCATAAAAGAATACATGACCGAGACGTGCACCTATCACAGTGCCAAGCACGACATAAATCAGCAACGAGCCGAGCCACTGCTCTTTAGCCCCTTCATGCTTGAATATGCGGCTCATTATCTCATATCCAATCAAAAAACCAACGGCAAAGGCCGCTCCATACCATCTTATGGTAACAAAACTGTCAATCATGTTGGGATTGACTGTCCAAGTGATAAAATCAAGCATCATCGTTATGTCTTGTTATATTTTTTCAGCATGAAATAAAACATGGTGATATCAAGCACAAAAGTACAATATTTTCCATGTAAAACCATCAGCATGTAAGATTTTATCTACTACAGAACGCACTTCCCACTCCGATAAATGTGCCACGAATTTAATCCTCATCATCGACATGAGCCATAATCTGCCGTCCATTTTATATCTTTGCGCCAGATACTCTACCTTTTCAAAAAGAAAAAGAATGGATGACTTGGTAAACGGGCGCTGTGGTTGGTGTGGGACAACCGACATATATGTAAAATATCACGATAATGAATGGGGCAAACTGGTCTCCGACGATGCCATACTGTTTGAGTTCCTTCTGCTTGAAAGCGCACAAGCCGGATTGAACTGGCTGACCATCCTGAAAAAGCGCGATGGTTACCGTGCGGCATTCCATGACTTCGACGTTAATGCCGTTGCGCAAATGGGCGAAGACGACATCGAGCGGTTGATGCACTTTGACGGCATAATAAGAAATCGGTTGAAAATCAAATCGGCAATCACCAATGCCCGACTTTTCATTTCCATCCAACAAGAATTCGGGAGTTTCTACAACTACATCATGTCGTTTATGCCCGAAAACAAGCCCATAGTCAACACATTCCGTTCGTTAAGCGAAATCCCGGCTTCATCGCCGCAATCCGATGCCATAAGTGCGGACATGAAGAAGCGAGGATTCAAGTTTTTCGGCACGACAATCTGCTATGCCTTCCTGCAAGCCACAGGATTTGTCAACGACCACCTCGTCGGCTGCATCATCCGCAACCAATCTCCTCTTTGAAAACCTTGCTGTGGTTGTGATTTGCTTTCAAATCTATATTTTTGTAGTATTCTAAACAGCAAGACCCCGCATGGGTCATCTGGTTCGACAGTTGTGATTTGCTTTCAAATTTGTATTTTTGTAGTATTCCAAACAGCAGGTTTGCCTGAATATATTCGTCATCAACAGTTGTGATTTGCTTTCAAATTTGTATTTTTGTAGTATTCTAAACAGCAAATTCAGAAGCACAATTGAATGAGATTGAGTTGTGATTTGCTTTCAAATTTGTATTTTTGTAGTATTCTAAACAGCTGCACCCGTTGATGCCTTCATCGAGGTTGAGTTGTGATTTGCTTTCAAATTTGTATTTTTGTAGTATTCTAAACAGCTCACCGAAACAGCGATAATTACCCGTTGGGTTGTGATTTGCTTTCAAATTTGTATTTTTGTAGTATTCTAAACAGCATTTGCAAGTGAAGCTCGAAGCTTCAAGTCGTTGTGATTTGCTTTCAAATTTGTATTTTTGTAGTATTCTAAACAGC
>ERZ779889.1520-NODE-1520-length-22759-cov-13.067565_pt1 | contig 22759 bp, 16 predicted proteins | sample MGYA00511030_ERZ779889 | MGnify/ENA primary metagenome ERZ779889 (study PRJEB29588, sample SAMEA2160616) | human gut metagenome | biome: human gut; feature: human-associated habitat; material: faeces | place: Denmark | collected 2008/2010 ...
CCTCCTCAGCGGAAATTCCGTACTGCGTGCTGTCTTCGGATCAGGCAGGCCGACTCGCCGCTGCTGGCTTCTGTGTTTCAACGATTCTGCGTCTGGCGGGCGCGAGGAGAGCCCTCCGCGGAGCTCCCCCGCAGCGCGTGTCCGGCGCACGGCAGCAGATTATTAATCTGCGTCAACTTGCTGTGGATTGCAAATCAGCGTCAACTTGCAAAGTTGCCTTGTGCGCCCCTCAATGGCCTTTTCCTTTCCGGTGTCTGATTAATTCGGGTATACTTGCGCTGTAACTGGCTGTCCGGTCGGATTTGAAATTCAGTAGTACCAGATGCAGCCGTTCTGCGGCGGTGGGTGGCCGCCAGGTGGTCCTAATGGAACCAAATTGGGTCCATTGGGACCAGCCACCGGCCCTGGAATGGCCTCAGCGCTGTCCGGCCGGGACTACTGAATTTCAACTTTGCCTTCTTGCAAATCACCTGCGCGCTCGATGTGCCCTGCAGATGTCCAAACGGCTGTTGTGCGCCGAGGTGTAACGTGAATGGTCCCACCTGCGCAGGGAGCATGCCACAGAATGGCCTCAGGGTCTGTTCCCGGGCGCAGGTGAATTTCACGATCCGCCGCGACGGCATTTGGCGTGATTTGTAATCCGTCGCCATCCCAGCAGATTTGCAGTCTGTAACAGCGGTCAGATGTTACGCAGGAGCCAAGCCCCGTCAGTCGGTCTCCCTGACGGGACGGACGGATACCGCCTGGTTGTAACCGGCAGAAGGCCCGGCGCCATGGGCGGTAGCGTGGATTTTCCCGCCGTATGAGAATGAGAAGACATAACCATAACTCTCGTAGTTGCTCGAATACTTCGGCGAAGCTATCCAGTAAACGTTTGAGCTGCCGGTCGAGCCTCCGTATCTGCCGTTATTGCCTCTCATCTTCGACCAGGGGAAGAATATGGTGTCGCCGGCCCCGGAAGGAGCGCAATGGAAATGCATACCGTAATTGGTATTATAGTCATCCAGCTCGTCGGAACTGTTATGGCCGCCCTGCATCGTATCGCCTGCAGGATCAGTCACAAAGCCTGTGTAGGCATCGTACGGAGCAACTGTGAAGCCGACAGGGGAAGGGTCATAGACGCTCTTGGTCACCGAGAAATCCGAAGGGGAGTATCCGTCGCTGTTGTCTTCGTCATTGTTCACATCCCAGAGGTTGATGGGGATAGACGAAGTCCCGTACCAGCTGTAGTAGCCGTCGGCGCTGAAGAAGCCTGTCTCCGGGTGGCTGATGCTTTCCCCCAGGGTGACGGCGTTCTTTTGGACTACCGTGAACGGCTGGGGTCCGTAGGACTTCCTGCCGTCGTTGCTTTCGTTGTGGTAATCATCCAGGTCCGAGACATCTCTTCCCTCGCGTATAAGGAACTCGTTGCCCGGCGTCGGGTCCTTCTTGCCGAACTGATAGGTGGTTCCGTTGCCCACGAGTATCTCGGTGGTCGCGTATTGATATATGCCGTTCGAGAAAATCTCACCTCCCTCGATATCCTGTACGACCCGCAGGGGAACGCCGCGCTCTGGATATGTGGAAGTCTGGCTGTCCACCCATCCGATGTTAACGGGCATGAACTCGTACTGCTTTCCGGCATAATTCTGCACGGTCTTGATGTCTTCTCCGAGGACATAGTCGGTCATCCAGATATGCCAGCTCCAGATTGTCGTCCCTTCAGCGTCTTTGACGACGATGACGGCGTTACTCTGCCTCATCGGAGCATTCACAGTGAATTCAAGATATTTGACCGGCGTTTCAGTGCCGTCGAGTATGATACTTCCGTCCACCAGGGGGCTCACGCTAATCCCACCGCACATATTGTCGTCTATCCACAGCAGCGCGACGCTGGCCGCACCCTCGATGAGAGGTGACTCGATAGGCTGGTCCTTGTAGTCGACAAAATGCGTCAGCACTCTTCCTTGCCTGGCATCTTCAGGTTTGAGAGTCGATATATACGCGCTGCTGTTGGTCTTCCCGTCCTTGACGGCGTTTCCGTAGACCAGGGGCAGACGGTAGGTTCCGGGAGCATTGACTATATAGCAGTTGGCGGTGCTTACCGACCCGTTTTCGGATATGGAAAGGTCATGTATTCCGCTGAGCGGAGCAAGCTTCATCAAGTCCTCGTTCTGCTGGCTCCAATGGTCAGGATTCGGGTCGGCGCTTTCCCTCTGGGAATATATGGTCACGCCGATTCTTTCGGCAGCTGTTCCTCCTTCTCCCGAAACCTTTGCGAACTTCACCCAGCGGTTCGGCATCAGAGTGTTCTCGTCAATCTTCACCCAGTTCCCGGACTCGTCCTGATATTCCAGATGCCAGGGTACCGGGCCGGAATTTCCGGTCTCCTGCCCGTCCTTGAATTCATTCCAACAGCTGCTGACCGAGATGTTGGTGTTGGTCGTCTGGTTGGGGGAAACCCAGTTGCTTGCCAGCCAATTTACTTTCAGTGTCGGCTCACGCACGATATCCTCGTGTGAGATCCTGTACACCACCATTTCTCCCTGCCCCAGTCAGTGCCTGCGATAGAGGCTGTCAGAGTCTGGTCAGAACTTCCGTCATTGTAGACTACCTCGATTTCTGCTCCGTCGGGCAGAGTCTGAGGCAGCATCATGAAGACTTTCTCGCCGGCGGTGATTTCAGTGCCGTCTTCGTAGCCGCCTGAAGAAGCTACATCGACGGAGAAGTCACCAATCCCGCTGTCGAGCGTCCAATGTCCGCCGTTCCAGCCGTCAGCATCCGCAGCCGACCAGGTACCTTCGCGATAGACACCCTTTAGCGAGATGCTCTTTATGTTCTTCTGCAGATTTTCACCTTCTCCCATCTTGAACTTCACCGCGGTGCAGAGGTGCCGGAAGTCAATGTCAACGGCGTCTGCTCCCGCCGTGCCGGAGGACTTGCGGGAATAGTCCGTGCCCCACCAGGCCAGAAGGTCCTTCTGGTCTTCTATCTTTTCGGGTACGGTATAGCTGAATTCGGGGAAACCGTCTTCGTCGGTTCCGTCCGGATCAACGGCTCCGTAAGGGGCGTATGCGAAGAAAGCCAGCTTGAACTCCTCTCCGGGCCAGAAGACGGAGGGGTTGAAGTCGTATGTGCCGTTCTTTCCGGAGGCCTGCTTATCGCTGATATAGAGCGTCCTGCCTCCGCCGTCCGCCCATTTGCCCCGATAGGCGTATGCAGTCACTCCGAAGCTGCCGCAGGCATCAGCGAAATTATTGTTGTCCAGCACAGCGCCCCGGGTTTCGGGAAGGGGAGGGGCGGACTCGTCCGCTGCATGGTAGAAGGCATGAAGATAAAGCCGCTGCCGTCCCTGTGCATCACGGAGCTCGCAGAAGCGGGACTTACGGAAAGCCAGTTGTCCGTCTCAACCTTGGGAGCGAAGACGATGGCGCCGGCTTCGGGCTCCTGGCGGGGGACTATCTCCATCCTTGCGCATGAGGCCGCACCCGAGAGCAACAGCGCCATAATAAAGGCCGCCCGGGAGCGGCCGTTAAGTTCTACAAACTGAATCATTTCAATGAAACAGATTGCGGATTATCTGTCCTCGATGCACCTCACGGGACGGGCCATGGTCTTGGCGCCGGAGAAGCCATAAGTATAATAGTACTCGTTTGACCCTTTATCATGTCGGATACAAAGCGAATACCCGGCATTAACATTGGAACTGACTTGTCCGCTTGTCCAGTAGTAAACACCGTACATAGCCCACAAACCTCCGGGTTCGCTTATTTTGCCTTCTGCAGAACTATAAGCTTCCAAATCATTACGATCCGCCCTTTGGCCGGTTGCAGTCAAAGGAATCTCATTGCCCGTGCCGTCTCTATTCGGTTTCACCCGATATTGATTGTAATCCCCTTCTTGTATCTGATACCCATTAATGGCATTTTGTCCGGTTGCAGCTGATTCTTTGTGTCCTTTCACAAAGACAGAAAAGGCTCTCGGTATAGGTACTTTATATCCTCGAGGAGATGGATCGTATATCGTTTTGACTGATGTAGTCTTGTTAACGTCCGTAGTATTTGACGAATTGTCCCAAAGGGTAGAAATAACCGAAGTGCACCAATTAGTGTTCCATGAACCATTACTATTAGTTGCTGTATAATAAATATTTGGATTCTGTATCGTTGTACTTATAGGGACTTGTTCCTGCCTAATATTGTACTTATATTTAGGATCGCTCGTTTCATGAAGCCTGCAATCCTCGAATCTATAGGTATCCCAGTTTCTCAACGCAACGATCGGATCCTTGCGGCCCCATTGATAATAAGTGGAACCGACATCCTTATAATCAAACTCAGCACCGGCCTGATCCACAATCATTGTTTGTTTATATCCGCTCGTTCCTTGGGTGAATTCATAAGTAAGTTTCCGGCTGTTGTAGTAGACCATTTTCCCGTCCACCCAGCCAAGATTACATGGCAGCAGACCATAAGTAGCAGAAGTAGTCCAATCCTGCAGTGTATGAGCCGTTCCTACAAGGTTTCGCTCTGTGACCCATATATGCCAGCTCCACATTATTTTGCCTTCCTTATCCCTCACAGCAAGTATCGCATTAGCCTGCTGCATATAGTCGCGGTTCACGCTGAATATCAGCCACTGCTTCTGTTCGTCCAGATGTACATTCTCGAACATATAGAAACCGTCGCTCCATACAAGACATGCATCGCCTGGTTCATAACTTTTATAAATATAAGGGGTGTTTATTCTCTGCCCCTTATAGTCTGTGAACGCACTATTGCTATATGCACTAGAGTTATCGCCATCATTCTTAATTGCATTTCCATATACAAGAGGCAGCTTGTATGTGCCCGGCGCATTAATAGCGTAGCAGTTGGCTGTTTCCTGAGACAAAGTCCCACCGCTGGTAGAAAGATCATAAGGAGCAGTTTCTGATCCTTTATAGTCGGCATCCTGCAATTCCTTATCACCCTTATAATCAGTATGCAAAGTACCTCGCACTAAACCAAGAGTATATGATTGAGCTCCTTTGACAGAACCATCACCATTAGATGTGAAAGATGTTACAATGTCATTGATATCCACACTTGAAGTTTGATCATTTGACGGATCAGTTTCACTGGCACCGATATTTGTCGCCGTCCAGGGCACAGGCTCCCTATTCGCTTCCGAATCGCCAAGCTGTGTGCGGAACCTGTAACTTGTCACGGTATAAGGAGCTGAAGTCTGACCGAGATTAAAAGTTATGCTTGGAGTCACCTTGAACACATAGGTCCAGTTGATGGAGTCGGTGGAGATGTCGTAGATGTAGATGTTGCCGGGCTCCCAGGTGAGGGGAGTCACGTCGGGGCCGCTCAGCTTGCCGCTGACGATGTAGGTTTTTTGGTCGTGGTCGCCCTTGAGCACGATTTCCACCTCGACGCCTTCGGTCGACTGGGGAATCATCATGAAGGTCATCTCGGAATTCTCGCCGTTGGTGACATCCTGGACGGTGCCGTCGGGCAGGGTGCTGGATTCCTTGACGTCAACTGACATGGTCTGGGTGAAATTCTTCTTGTCGCCGCGAAGTTTGTCCCATTTGAATGTGCCGTTTTTCCGCGCTCCGCCGCCGGTAGTTTCGTCCGACAGCGTGTAGGTGCAGTCGCCCTGGGCATAGAGGTTCTTGAGGGTTATGCTCTTTATGGTGCCGCCGGCGATGTTCTTGGCGCGGAACTGCACTCCTGCGAGAGCGTGCTGGAAATTGAGAATAACAGTCCCGTCGCCGTCCTGAGTCTGCGAACGATTGGCCGAAGCAAGGGCAAACAAAATATCCGGCTGCTGTACGGCATCACTGCCCTCAGGGCCGTTTGGAACAATATAAGAAAATCCAAGCCGGCCATCTTCGCATGTCAGGCTGCTGACGCCGGGACTGTCGTTTTCTGCGAAAATCAAATTCGAGTAGGCATAGAAGTCGAGGGTGGTCTGCCCGTCGGGCCAGAAGTGCTTGCCGTCGGTGGTTGTCCAGACGCCATTTCCTGCATGCTTCACCTCCGTCTCGTCGAAATACAGGGCGTCAGCGGCGGAATTGCCTGCATCGTTCACCTTCGCGGTGACGAAGAACGATGAGGTGTCGTTCAGATCCTCTATTATGGGCACTCCGCGCGTGCCCGGGGAGGAGAAACCGCGGTCATTGACCACTACGGAGGGGTGGAGATAGAGCGTGTCTTCTCCGCCGGGGCTGAGCAGCATTGCAGGGGTCTCTTCTTCCTGACTGCCGCCGCGCATTTCGGGCATGGGCGTTACACCGGTAGTGACGCCGAACGCTATCTGGTCGGGGTCTATGGGTGCGCCGCCGTCGATCATCTCCACTTTCGCGCATGACGGAAGCAGCAGTGCCGAAACGGCTGCAACGATGCAAAGGCAGTGAAATATGCGTCTGGTCATAGCTTTTCCTCCATTTATCTTTATGTGCGAAGCTGCCGGGAACAGCATCCCGCGGCAGGTTTTCTATTTGTGACCGGGAGGGGACATTCAACCCCGCCCGGCCGGTAAATGAGATTCCGTCAAGGAACCTCGGCTTGGATTATTCGCCGGTCGTAGGCAGACCTGACTCGATTTCGAAAGCGCCGCCATCGACGAAATCGTCAACTGTGATTTCGAAATCGATAGGAACAAGCACAGGTTCAGGATCAGGATCAGGATCATCAGGGTCAGGTTCAGGGTCAGGATCATAACCGCCGTTGCCCTTGCCGAACACGAAAGTATAGATATACTTCTTGCCCTGCTCCCACTTGAGTGCTACAGGAATTGCAAGCTTTTTGGTCGCGCCGTTTTCTCCCCAGAGCTGGACGTCGGTGCTCTCGTTAAAAGTATCTCCGGCTACATTCCATATGGCGCAGTCCACGAGGAAATATGAACCGTGGTTTGTATCATCGCCGGGAGCGGCGGGACCGTTCTCGATATCCCATGCCTGAGTCTCCTGAGGAAGCAGCATCATTGCCTTTGAGTTGAATTCGCTATCGCTATCGTTTGCCGCGGTCAGGTCGACTACCGTGTCGTCGCCGCGAACCGCTACGGCAGCATCAAGAGCGACCGCATATTCATAATTGCCTTCATTGAGAGAATTCCAAACGCCCCAGCTACCGTCTTCGTAGTCTGCGGTGCCGTTTCCATTGTGGTCCCCAATCTTATTCGCTGTGTCAGCTGAAGGATAGGTGAAGCTGTTGGTTCCTCCTACGTTCGCGACAGTCACGCCCTTGATTTCCACATAAAGGTTCGCGTTGGTGTTCTTGGCGTTGAACACGATCTGCGAAAGGGCATGACGGAAGTTGAGTTCCACAGGGCTGTCCTTCTTGCTTTCTCCCTTCTTGACGGCATAGAGCAGGTCGACCTGACTTGCCACATCGGCAGCAGGTTCGAAATCCTTGATTACGGGAGCTGAGTTTGCATCCCATTTGAAATTCTCTCCGGCATTTACATGGGCATAGAAGTCGACCTTAGTCTCGGGCCAGTAGCGCACGCCGCTCTGATTTTCCCAATCATCAGAACCGTTTTTTACAATTCTGTCGCCGTCGATATAGGTCTTGCCGTCACTCACCGCATAGACCATGAACTCTCCGGGCATGTTGTTGTTGCAGTAGACGTCGGCCGCCTTCGTGGCCTTGTTCGCGACCACATTGAAGCGGATTTCGCCGCTGTTGGATTCAAGCACCTCGCTCTTCGTGCAGGACACTGCCGCGAGCGCCATCAGAGCGGGCACAATCAAGACAATTTTTTTCATTTTGTTTGTTAAATTTTTTAGTTAGATGTTAAAAATGATTACAATATGATTTCACCTTCAACAACCTCCCAATCGTCAACGGAAGGGTCGAATCCGCTTCCGTTCTCTATGGGCTCGGGAAGGTCAAGACCGTCGATGATGATGTGGACATGCCGCTGGTCGGGAGCGTTGTCGACCTGCCCGGTGACGTCGAGCCTGTCGCCGCCCCTGTAGCAGTACTTCTCTCCGTTGTCCATCACCGCATAGAAGACCATGTTGTGCGGCTTGGCGTTGGAGGGATGGTGGCCGAAGGTGTAGAATTTGCCTGTCACTTTGGAAACGCCGTCGGAATGCGACTCGAAGGGGAGTGTCACGCACTCGTCGTCGAGCTCTTCTGTGGAGAGGGTGAGCGCTCCTGACATGCCTGAGATGGAGCCGCTCATCTGGGAGAGGTGGTCGAGATTGGACACATTGCGGACCTCGTAGGTGTAGGTGCACACGAGCTCGTGGGGATAAAGAGTGACCACGTTGTCCTGCGCGTCGAATATCTCCACCTCGGTGTCGTTGCTGCCCCATATCATGTCAGGGCAGATAACGACCCTTTCTTCTTCGGTTCCTGCCGCACGGGGGACGGAGTAGTCGGCCGCGTTGCCGTATATCGGTTCGAGTACGTTGCCCTCGCGGGTGTAGACTCCATGCGAGCCGAAGTCGTCGGTATTGTAGAACTGGGCGACTTCGGTGTCGTTGTTGTAGCAGAGCACGAGGTAGCTGCCGACCTGAAGTTCAACCTCTCCGCCTTCGGTGCCGCTGAAGTCGAAGCGGGTGCCGCTTCCGCCGCCGACAGGGTAGAAGTAGACGCACATGCCGTCCGGATCGGCCTCAGGGGCGTCCCGCCAGTCGAACTCGACCTTCACGGAAACCGTATGGGGATGGTCGTAGCACAGCTCCTTGTGGACGCAGGAGGGAAGCAGCAGGAGAATTGCAAGTGAGTAAAGTATCCGTCTCATAGTCCTTCTCCTTATCAGTTGTTAGTGTTGCCGCGGCCGAGCAGCCATACCAGCGAGATTTCGAGCCGGGTGGGGCCGAAATAGTCGAAGCGGCTGGTGGACTGCCATACGTAGCAGTCGTCCATGGGCAGGTATTCGTGATACTGTCCGCCGATCCAGCCGAGACCGATGGTGAAATCGAGATTCAGGCGCCTGGCCACTGGCAGGGAATAGCCGTATTCGATGCCGGCAGACCATAGAGCCCTTTCGAGAATAGTTCCTCCGGGCTGGCCTCCCATGTATCCGCGGCCGCCGTTCTCAAAGTCGTAGGTGAACGCCGAGCCGTAGACGCCCAGATGGTGGCCGGTCAGCGGCTTCTCCTCAGCGCGGCGGCCGAACCAGCGGCGGAGCGTGAGGTCGCCTCCGTAGAGACGCCAGTACCAGTGCGCCGGGTCGTTCTTCCACCAGCCGTGCATCCAGCCGCCGGCGACGCTCCAGTTCCTTCCAAGGTAGAACTCCACTGAGGCGTTCGGCACGAGCAGGGCGTCGAAGAGCATATTGGTCTTGAGCGCCATATAGAAGGGCTTCTCCAGCACCGGCGGCACGAAAGTCCTCGTGAGCACGCTCTCCGGCTTGTCAAGAAGGTAGACCGGAGCCTCGACCACGGGCACATAAATAGGGTTGCGCTGCTTCTCGTACCAGAGGTAGAGCCTGGAAGCGCGTATCTCGGGGAAGAGTTCGCGATACATGTAGCGGTAAGGCTCTCCGCCCTTGAAACGGGACAGACGTCCTACGTTGTTGTCGGCAAGCTTCTCGCCGCCTTCGCTGCGCGCAGCTATGTCGCGCAGGTACTCGAGGGTCTCGTCGCGGTAGGGGACATCGGGATCGGCCTCCACGAGGTCCACCAGTCCGTTCCAGTCGCGGCCCAGATAGACGAAACTCGTCAGAGAATCGGGAAGTTCACCGTATTGCGCAAGATAGTCGAAAAGCACGTTGGCGCGTTTTTCCGACAGGCGCTTGTTCAGCGGAATGGTTCCTTCGGGAGAGGCTCCTCCGACCACCATGACTTTCTTCAGGGTATAGACGGAATCCGCATAGCCTATGCTGAGACTGTCGGCGATGCGTTCAAGCACCTGGCGATTGTCGCGGATTGAGAGGTCGAGAATGGAATATCCCTGCCGGAAATATATCTTCACGGAGTCACGCACTTCGCGCGCCTCTGATAGGTTAGATATCGACAACACCGATAGTATCGCCGCAACGATGCCAAGTTCTCTTAGTCGCATTGTTCACAAACCAACCTCTCTTGCCGAGAGAGGAAAAACTCATTACGGGGCAAATATAAGAATAATTTTGATAAAATGTAATTTGCGTAGAAAATTTCATGACGTTGACACCATGTTCGGACCGGTTTTGTAACAATTTGGTAACTATTTATTTAGCGCATTTCATCCGGGGCCAACCTCTCTCGGCAAGAGAACTCACTTATCTACTTCCATAAAGCATTCAAAATTAATCTGTTAGCCTTGTCGATTTCGGCATTGTCGATTGAGTCGAGGTATATGCGCGTCGTATTTTCGGAATCGTGGCCGAGACCGTCGCTGATCACCGACAGGGGAATGTGGCGGTTGCGGGCCGCCGTAGCCCAGGTGTGCCGCGCCACGTACATGCTCAGCGGCTGCTCGGCTCCGGCCATCTGCCCCACGGACTTGAGGTTCCGGTTGACCTTATGGCTCGCGAGGATGTACTGCCGGCGCTGGTCGGCATGCGCGTCGGTGATTATGGGCAGCAGGTAGCCGGTCTCCGGCCGCAGTGGGTATTTGTCGAGCAGCTGCTGCATGCAGGTCTCCCAGCGCACGCGGAGCAGCTGTCCGGTCTTGCGCCGACGGTATTCGAGCATGCCGTGGCTGAGGTCGCTGCGGCGCAGGTAGGCCATGTCCACGAAGAGCATGCCGCGGGTGTAGAAGGAGAACAGGAACATGTCGCGCGCGAAATCGAGAGGGGAGCCCTTGGCGAGGGGGAGCCTGCTGATACGGCGGAGCAGCGGCATGGAAATCGCCCGTTTCCTGGTTCTGCCTACGCCGGTGTAGACGGTCTTGAACGGATATTTCTGCTCCGTGAGTCCGCGGTCGACCGCCCGGTTGTAGACAGCGCGCAGTATGCGCATGTAGAAGGATGTGGAGTTGGGGCTGAGGCCGCGTGCGCACAGATAGGCCTCATAGGAGGCGAGCAGCGCCGGCGTCATTGCGTCCAGCGGAAGGTCCGCTCCGTTCCGGAAACGGCTGAAGCTGCTCAGCGCCGATGCATAGGTCTCCGACGTCCGGATTTTTCCGCCTCCGCGGAGTTCCAGGATGATTTCTTCCATAAAGCTGAACATGCTCTCAGCTTTTCTGCATTTGTTGTTGGTCATTTTGGTGAATTTAAGTTAAACCTTACGCCTGCCACTAACGGGCAGTAAAACGAAATTAAGGTTTTCGGGCAGACGGCGGTCCCGCAGAAATGTCAATTATGCCGAAAGTCCTGTAATTCGCCGTATCTTTGTGCGGCGGAACGGGGAGCAAATCCCTCTGTCGCATAAGGACAAAACGGCATGGCCGCACATAGGAAAGGAATTCAATATAAACGGTATGAATGAAAGTTTGACTGACAACAGGATAATCAAGATGATCTTCGTCTGCCACGGGAACATCTGCAGGAGTCCGATGGCCGAGTTCACGATGAAAGAGCTGGTAAGGCGCGAGGGCCTTTCAGGGCATTTTGCAATCAGTTCAGCAGCAGTCTCTTACGAGGAAGAAGGCAACGGAATCTATCCTCAGGCGGCAGCCAAGCTGCGCGAAAAAGGCATACCGTTCGGAGCACATTCAGCCCACAGGATCACCAAGGCCGAAGCCGCGTCGGCGGACATCATCCTGGTCATGGACGGCTCGAACGAGCGCCTGATCAGAAATATCATCGCTCCTGAAGATTACTGCAAGGTTCATCTTATAATGGAATTCGTAGGCAAGCCTGGTCAGGACGTCGCCGACCCGTGGTACACACGCGACTTCGAGAGAAGCTGGCAGGACATAGCCGAGGGATGCAGGGGACTTCTCAGGACAATTTCAGCCAGGTTAGCGGAGTAAAATACACGCAACTTAACATAATATAAATTGTGTAACAAACGCGCGAAACTAAAAAGACGCATGTCGAGTCTTCCCGGCATGCGTCTGGACAGTTCATGGAGCCGCTATTCTGCGGTAATTTTGAAGTAGTCCGGCAAAACCGCGATTGACCGGCGGAAATCTTCGGAATTTGCGTTGACGTCCGTGAGTTTGAATGCCGGAGCGGAATTCTGGACGTCGCTTACGGACACGGCTTTGCTGGAGCAAGACCTGGCCGATGCAGGTGCCGTTCCGTAGACGTAATCGATGAAGCCCTGGGGGTCTGAAACTCCGTCCGAGGTCAGGGTGAAGGACTTTTTCCATACCGGACCGGTGTTCCCCAAATCGTTGACTGCCACTCCGACAGCAAGATAGGCGGTATCATAGTCCAGAGCGATATATCCGTCAGGCGCGCTGGCGCCATTCGCCATAAGTGCGCTGACGTATTCCTCATCGCTCATCCAGTTCCCCTCGACATCGGGCATCATCATATAATAATAGGTGCTGACTTCGGGATCAGTCGTTGCCTTGAAAGTCATGATGGCCTCACCGTCGAGTCCGGCAAGGTAATCTGCGTCGTCGTCATAGCCGGCTGATCTGAAAGCTCCGACTGTCTGTTCCAGGTCGTAGTAACCGTCAAGCAAGAGCTCGAACTTGACGTCTGTATCAACTGCCTCAGAGGTCGTGAAGTTCTTGGAGAACAGTCCCGTGGTGGCAGTACCGGCCTCGACGCCACAGGCCAGCACCGAATACTCCGTACTCGGCTCAAGATTATCGATAAGTCCCTTGACCGGGCCTGAACCGCTGTTGTACTGCCCTTCAGGCAGAGAGACGCAGAGATCGATGATCTGTCGGTCATCCATTCCCTCGAGTTCTTTGGCGCTTGTTATCACGAAACGGTACGGGTCATTGTTGGTTGTCGAGATGCTGATCGTCGCTGAAGTGGAAGTTATGCCGCTGACCGAGATGTCCAGCACATTGTCTGAAGGACTCACGGCTCCGGTGGTTACATTCGTTCTGGAAGGCTCGGAATTCACCTCCACGTTCTCATTCACTGCCACAACTGCGATTGTATAGTCCGACTCAGCCTGCAGATTGCTGAACATTACGGTCTGCTCCCCTGTCTTGCAGAACTTCTCGAGAAGCTGTTCGGGAGTATAGACTATGCTCCATACTCCGATCTGTTCTCTCAAGGCTTCGGTACAGAGGCTGAACAGGGATTCCTCCGGATCGAGTTCGGAGGTCTTGAACGCAAAAGCAGTCCAATAGCCTTCGTAATTTACGGGTGCGACGTCCAGGGTCACGGAAGTGCCGTCGACGTGAGGCACGACATTGAATTCAACGTCCACCTTTTCGGGCTCAAGTGTGGTGAAACGCTTGTATACTATGTCCGTAATTCTTTCAAGAGTGACTGGGTCCATACCATATGCGTAAATCACATATTCCGTGCTGGGAGAGATGCCGACATCGTTCTTGACATCAATCTGGTCGCCCTGGGACAAGAAGGCTCCCATGCTGCCGCCATAGTAGAGCATGTCGTCGTTGAAAAGAGCATCGTCGGTTGTCAGATTGTGGGAGTCAAGATAGTTCTGAGAGCAGAAATTGTAGAAGAAGTACATCTCCTTGTCGTAAGGTATGACATCGAATGTATATGAATTGGTGGTTATCTCCTTCATCTCGATAGTGAAAGGCGCCTGTACCCCGCCCTCCTGGATTATCGTGAAATCCTTGCCGGCCGCACCCGAATAGGAAACGGCCACAGTCACTTTTCTCTGAGACTCAGAGTCATTCTCCGCGACCTGGAAGGTGATGCGGCTGTCGCTCACGGCGAAACCTTTCACCCAGTCCACATCGGGCTCGTCAATCTTAAGTCTGACATCTTCTGCAGGATTTAGGACCTTGTAGGAGACGGAAAACTCACCGCCTTCTGCCGGAACCGTAAGCTCTGCAGGATCCAGTTCGAGAGCCGGACTCTCCGTCATGGGCTTCTGACATCCGTACACGAAGGCCGCAGCGGCAATCGCAAGTACGGAATAAAGTACTTGATTTTTCATAATAATATCGGATAAGAAAGTTCAGTGTGCTTAAAGATAGGAATTATATTCCTAAATGAGCTGCTACGGCAAAACAATAAGTAAAATTTTTAAAATCATATTCGAAAAATTGGCGATTCTTAATTCAAAATGCTATTTTTAGCGGTTGAAAAATCAAATACACAAATGAAAAAGCTGCTCGTAACTTTAATTCTGTCAGTATTTTGCTCGATTTTATCAAATGCACAGCCTAGACACGTACGCTGGACTTACGAATCGAAAGCAATCGCGGAAAATTTGTTTCAGATTTCAATTACCGCTGAACCGGATCCCGGCTGGCATGTGTACGACACCCTGAAGACCGATTTCGGTCCTACCGCCACGAGCGTCAGCTTCGACACCTCAGGCGGAGTGGAGACCGTGGGAGAACTCGAAATCTCCGGCAAACTGCACAAGTCGTACGACGACGCCTACATGATGGAAGTGGGCTATTTCGAAGGGCCGGTCACCTTCGTGCAGAAACTCAGGCTCCCCTCCTCCGTGAACAGCGTGAAGGCGGATGTCGAATGGATGTCATGCAACGACATCAACTGCGACCGTCCCTCACAGGAAACTATGGAGATTACCGTCAGATAATAAAAACTCTAAAGCAATATCAAAATGAAAGAATCTATCAAACTTCTCGCCTTCGCCTTCCTGGCACTGGCGGCATGTACGCCTAAGGCAGACCCGGACCCGGACCCGGATCCGGACCCGGATGGAAAGCCTCTTGCCGGAGAGACGGTAATACTCCCTGCGGACGCTTCGTCTCCCGTTACGCTAAACTATAATATCAGCGGAAGTTGGCAGGTCTACAGCAGAATCGACTGGCTTCAAATATCTCCTTTGAGCGGGTTCTCGGGCGACAGTCAGCTGACTCTCAGCGCAAGGTCCGCCAATACCGGGCTTGCCGAAAGGACGGGAAGTTTCGATATTATCGTCAACGGCACGCAGAGAGCCTCTTTCTATGCTGTCCAGGAAGGTGCCGAAGGTCTTGAACTTCTAACCGAGACGGTCAGTGCCAACGGTGCCGCCGGACAAGTTGTCGTATACGTAAATACCAACACGGAGTTTACTGCCGAATTTGACCAGAACTGGGCCAAGGTCGCGGATATCGAGTATGGTCTGTCTTCAAATACGCTTGACGACGGAGTGACTGTCTCCAAGCTTCAGATGGCACGTATTTCCCTTGAGGTTGAAGCCAATCCGGGTTCCTCAATGCGTTCAGGGACACTTGAAATCAATTGCGGCGGACAGAACTATTCTGTAGCAGTCCGACAAGGACTGACCAATGACTCTGAAATCGAAGATTTCGACAGCCCGTTCTTCCGCAGAACGCTCGCCATGCGTTTTACCGCCACCTGGTGCGGATATTGTCCACGAATGGCCGAAGCCTACAAGCAGGCGATATCAGCCAACCCGGACAGGCTCATTCCTATGAGCATACACTCTGGTAACTCTGAGGTATATTCTGAAAACGGAGACGAAATTGCAAGCAAATACAGAGTCTCCGCCTTCCCTACAGGTATCGTCAATGCGTATGCAGAAGTGCAGAACTATGATTCTTCAGTCTGCACGGAGATGATTTCCGGCCTTGTAGATGAAGCTGTAGAAAAACTTCCTGCGAAGACAGCGATTTCTGCAGTCAGCGAGACATCAGGAGGAAAGTTCAGGCTTATGTGTACGGTCGCAACCAAAGAAGCTCTTCCTTACAGGCTTCATGTGTACCTGCTTGAGGACGGTATAGTGAATTTCCAGAACGGGGGCGGAAACAATTATGTCCATGACTACGTGGAGCGCTGTGCAGTCACAGGCGATGACGGTATGGTTTTCTATGGCATGGAGAATGACGTGGTCAACAGTGCATTCGAATATACGCTTCCCGACGTGTTCGATGATATTGACAATGCGTATGCCGTCGTTTATGTGACTTATGATACCGAAGACGCCTTCAATGGTTCGGTCACTCTTGCGAAGTACCGTGATTTCGGCCACATAGTCGACAACGTAATAAAAGTTCCTCTCAACGGCAAAACAGACTTCGAATATGAAAACTAAACTCATCATCGCCGCAGCACTCTGCCTGCTGCCTTTCCTGTGCTCTGCACAGAAGACTCTTCCCGACGTGGAAGTCAAGGACCTCGACGGCCAGACCTGCAGTATCATGTCCGCCCTCGACGGAGAGACTCCGGTCATACTGACTTTCTGGAGCACCACATGCAAACCCTGCCTGCAGGAACTCGGGGCCATGAACGACGCCTATGTCGACTGGATCGAAGAGGCTGATTTCAAGGTTGTCGCCGTCGCCCGCGACGACGCACGCTCCTCTTCCAAGGTCGCTCCTATGGTCAAGGGACGCGGCTGGGCCGATTTCAGCTACTACCTCGATGAGAACGGCGACCTCGCGAGGGCGATGAACGTGCAGGTGGACCCTACCGCCTTCGTGCTCGACGCTGACGGCAACATAGTCTTCACCCATATCGGATACACTCCCGGCAGCGAGGAGGAGCTTTTCGATGAAATACTCAAGCTCCAGTAGGCCATGACTGCATACGACATGAAAATCCTCGCTTTCCTGGGTCTCGGGCTGCTCGTCCTCCCGGCAGCCACGGCCCGTGCCGATTCCGATGACCGGGGCAATCTCTCGGCCAGTTTCGAGACGAATACCACCTACTACCTCAATGACGAAGGGACCGGCGCCGTCGCTCCTGAAGGCCGTTTCGGCTCCAACAACTACCTCAAGCTCGACTATTCCAACGGAGGTTTCACTGCCGGCGTACAGCTTGAAGGCTACCTTCCGGCTGTGACCGGATACTTCAACGGTCCGCTTTCCTATGAGAATTTCATGAGTTACGATCTCTATGTCGGCTTTGCCTCCAACGGCTGGGACATACGCGTGGGAAGCCTTTACGAACAGTTCGGCAGCGGACTGCTGTTCCGCACCTACGAGGACCGCGAGCTCGGAATAAACAACGCCCTGCAGGGAATCCGCGTCGGCTACACTTTCGGAGATTTCCTGAGCGTAAGGGGAATATACGGACGTGTACGCAATGTCAGGGAATATTCCGACGTGATGGTGTCCGGCGCCGACCTTTCTTTCTCCCTTTCGAGGCTGCTGAACATGCGCAGCATGGATATAGTGCTCGAAGGCAGCGTGATTGACAAGTATGAGGCCCGGCCTTCGAATGCCGATCCGACATGGTCTCCTCACAGCCCCGGATACTCTGGAAGGCTTATGCTGGGATACGGCGGATTCCAGCTCAAAGGAGAATATATGGACCGCCGCAGTGACCCGGCATTCTACAACAATCTGAATGCCGGCCGCAGCAAGGCTGTCCAGGTGGATTTCAGCTACACCGGCAACGGCTTCGGCGGTCTGCTGACCTTCCGCAAGCTTGACAATCCTTTCTTCCAGGGCCTTCGTGACGAGAGCAGCATGTACACCTACATCAACTATGTGCCCGCTCTAACGCAGCAGCACACCTACATGCTGGCTTCGCTGAACCCTTACAGCGCATGCAGCGACGAAATCGGCGGTCAGGCGGACCTCTACTATAACTTCCGCAGAGGTACGGCCATAGGCGGAAAGAAAGGCATGAAAGTGCATGCTAACTTCTCAACCTATTACAGCAGCGATGCCCGGACAGGCTCCGCAAGCGATGTGGACCCCCTGCTGTTCCGTGACCTTACCGTGGATGTGGAGCGCTGGTTCGGCAGCGACTTCAAGCTGATACTGCTCTACAGCTGGCAGACTTCAAACGAGCTTGCGCAGATGAAGGGCATGGACATACTGGAGTCTCATGCCCTTGTAGCCGACATGACCTACAAGTTCAACCGCAAGAATTCGCTGCGCATGGAGCTGCAGCATCTGTTCGGCGATGAAAAGGACCACGGCAACTGGGCCGCCGCCCTGCTGGAATACAATCTCGCGCCGAGATGGAGCGTCGCCGTGCAGGACATGTGGAACTACGGCGACACCGGCCTTCACTATCCCAGCGGAAGCATCAGCTATTCCTACGGCAAGGTCCGCTGCGCTATCAACGCCGGACGCTTCAAGGAAGGCTACCTGTGCTCCGGCGGTGTATGCCGCATGACTCCGGCCTACACCGGAATCAACCTCTCGCTTATCGCGACACTGTAAGATCCTTCCGGGAAATCATCAGAGCCCTCGACGCCGAACAGCTTCGAGGGCTTCTGTTATCCTGTCCGTCTCATATCCGGCTATCTTCTCCTTGCTGGATCCGGCTGCGGCCTCCACATGTCCTTCAGCATCCAGTACCGCATCTCCGCAGCTCACGGGTACTCTCCGGACTCTGCCTTGCGGAAGCCGGCCAAGCACCACAAAAATGAGGGAAAATCCGATTGAGTCGTTGAAACGAAATACTCCCGGATATAAAAAAGTCGGACAGACTACAGCCTGCCCGACTTAATACTGATCGCTTAAGGTCTACTTCTTATAGAAAGTTCTAGGAAGAACTTTGGCATTCTGAAGCATGTTTTCATCAGGAAGCTCGATGCTTGAAGATGTAACGACTACTGGTTCAGTATAAACCTTTGCTACAGGAGCCTCGACATCCTTGCGGACTGAAATGCCCTCGGGAACTGACATCTTCTCACGTGCAATTGAGAATCCTGTCTGTGCAGAAGACTTCGTTGATGCGGAAGCCCCGAACAGATCCCATAATCCTTCGGGATCCGCAGCCTCTTCGGGAGTCAGAGTGAAAGGTTCGCCTTTGAAGAGGGGGCCGGGATTGCCGTTTGCGTCAAGGGCGACTCCGAGGAAAATCAGAGGCTCGCCATAGTTCAGCACGTACAGAGTTGAAGGATCTGCCGGATAATCCATCATAAGCGTGTTAATGATGTCATTATCATTGTACTGCTCGAACATGCTCTCATCGTATGAGTACAGACCGTAGTAATAGAACTCAGCGTCAGCAGGCTCTGTTACGGCGTAACAAGGAAGCAGAACCTCCAGTCCCTGCGAAATATAGCTTTCTATCTCGGAAGCAAGCGAAGGATCTATCTCGTTGAGTACATCAAGAGATGCAGCCATGTCATAATATTCGTCGAATACGACTTCTATGGTAGCGTTTCCGATTTCAGCCTCCGTAGTTATGAAATCAGTGCGGAACAGGTCAGTAGTGGCAAGACCGGCAACCTGGCCGAATGCGCATACTGAATATTCGGTTTCAGGAGTGAGCCCGGTAAAACTCTGAGAGAAATCTCCGGTAGCTTCGGTAGGATAATACCAATACAGGAGATATTCCATGATTTCGTTATCCGTGGTAAATTCAGCCAGCTCGGAAGAAGGTACTACATATATTCCATAAGGATCGTCATTGGTAGTGCTGACATTGACAGTAGCAACTCTGGCGCCAACTTCAGTGACAGTTATGGTCAACTGGTTGTCGGACGGTTCAAGGGGGCCTGACGTTACTTCAACAGAGACAGGATCAGAATTGGGAACCGCTTCATTGCTTACCGCGTATGCGACAATAGTATAACCGGTTGAAGGTGACAATGCAAACTTCCAGTCTCCCTCTCCCTGACCGCAGAGCGCGGCCAGAACATCATCGGCAGACATGCCAAACATCTGATAAAAAGAAACCTGCGACATGAAGTTGCTGTAGCAGAGTTCGTAGAGATCCGTGTCCGGATCAAGGGATGCAGTCTCATAAGCCTCTACATAATAGTAGCCGTCATATCCTTGAGGAATTACGTGGGCAGTCACCTCAGGTCCGTCGACAGTCGTCGTGATGGAAAAATCTGCTTCTATCTTCTCTACTCCAGGAGTAGTGAATCTGCAGTAGACAATATCGGTCAGCCTGGTATTTGTGTTGAGATCAATTCCGTAGGCGTATATTACCGTTTCCGTTTCAGGAGTGGCGCTGAATGTCAAGTCAAGCATGTCACCGACCGCAGCATAATCAGCTACGGACCCTCCCATATATTCCAGATCGTCCTGGAACAGGGCTTCATCTGTCGTGAGTCCATATTCATCGAGATACGCCTGAGTGGTACCGAAAAGAATATAAGACATTCAAAATCGTTCCAATCAGGTAACAATTTTTGACAATAATCCGCAATTCGCGACCATACATAAAGGAAAAAAGAAAGGCCTTCGCTCACGGACTCCGGCTGATCACCGTCGCCATAGGCGGCCGGATCGGGCAGGATTAGCCGGTTGCCGCCAGGAACAGTGCCGCAATTCCGATTACGGAATACGGAAAACGATTTCTCATAACGGCTGATATTATGTATTGGATGCAAGGCGTCAGTTCGCGAGTGACGAGGAGCCGACAGAAGGCCACGGAAGCTATATCACATCCTGCGGACAGACCAGAGGGAAAGGGCCGAGACAGGCTCTTCGACATACTGCGTGCCAACCACATGCGCATAAAGCCCGTCCGTTAATATGTACAGTCCTGAATACCGTTGCAATTATTCAAGACTGGGCATTCTTTCGTGAGCCGGCCTCCTCTTCCGGATATCCGATTTCCTCATCTGAGCAAATCGTCCGAATACTGGAATCAGGGGATGGCAATCAAAAAAACAGGCTGGTCATACCGACCAGCCTGCGAGAACATGTTTCACCGGGGACTATTTCCCGAGCATAATCCGTCCGTTCGGCCGCACTGCCTGAAGTGCTGCAGGATCAGCTGCGGGAGTTTCGATGCCGGACATACGGACATACTTGGCCTTGTCTCCATTGTATGTGCGCATGACTTTGGTTGAAGGCTCATACCTCTTGACTCCGGAACCGGAGACATACAATCTGGTCGATGCTGACCGAGGCGCTACGGAAGAAATGCTTTTGCTTGCCGGTCCATAGATGAAATCTATGAATCCCTGAGGATCTGATACGCCGTCGCTGGTCAGAGTGAAGGAATCGCCTACCCAGACAGGACCCGGCTCGCCGTAGTCGTTGACCGCCACACCGACGGCGAACAGCGGCTCGTCATAATTGAGAGTAAAGAATACTGATTCCTGTGAGGATCCGTTCTGCAAGATGAAGGACAGATAATCCTCCGGATTGTCCAGATGATTGTCCGGAACATCGGAAAGGATGAGATAGTAGAACGTTCCGACTTCGGGGGTCGTCACAGGAGTGGCGGGCATCAGAGCGTCATACTGCGTGGCGAGGGTCTCGAGATATTCTCCGTCTTCAGTATATCCGGCGGCATTGAATGCTGCGGCGGTCTCGACGATATCATAGTAGTCGTCGTGCTGGAGTTCGAACTCCACGCTGCCGCTGACGCCCTCTATGGTCGTGAAGTCCTCTCTGAAGAGTCCGGTGGTCACCTGACCGGACTGATAGCCGAATACAACGACGCTGAACCCAGTCTCGGGTGTCAGTCCCGTGTACCGGACTTCATTGGGGCCGGATGTCACGTTCAGGTAGTAGTCTGACGAGGCCATATCCAGAATTTCCTCGTCGGTCATGCCTTCAAGATCAGAAGTTGCGTAGATGTTGAATCCGTAGGGATCGTCGTTCGAAGGAGTGAAGCTGATGCTGGCGGTGCTTCCGGTGATGTCGGTGACATCGATTCCGATCACGTTGTCAGACGCTTCTACAGAACCAGTAGTCACTTCCACGGAAACAGGCTCGGAATTGATGAGGCAGTTGTCGCTCACCGCGAATACAACGATGGTATAGGCGGTATTCGGAGTCAGGTCGGTGAAAGAAAGATCTATAGGTCCCTGTAAGCAAAGCATCGACAGAATCTCCTCGTTGCTCATGCCGAACATCTGGTACAGCGCCATCTCGTCGTTCCAGACGGACGAACAATGGTCGAACAATGACACTTCGGGGTCAAGAGTCGTTGTTTCAAAGGCATAGGCAGACCACCATCCGTCATATCCGTCAGGAGTAACGGAAACGGTCACTTCAGGTCCGTTCACGACAGGTTCGCCGAGAGTGAAGCTGACATCGACAATCTCGACTTCGGATGTTGTCGCGTATGCGTATACGATATCGGTAAGGCGCTCCAGTGTCTGAACGTCGATTCCGTAGGCATAGACTACGTATTCGGTGCCCGGAGTGAGACCGGAGGTCGATACGCCTTCCTTATCGCCGTAATATACAAAGTCATCGATGGTATAGCCGTAGCCGAACATCGACTCGATGTACGCTTTGTCATCTTCATAGAGAGCCTCGTCGGTATTGAGGCCGTTCTCGTCGAGATATGACTTTTCGGCAATGAACATGATATATCCCATTTCCTTGTCCTGAGGGATAACGTCCATGGTGGCTGAAGTCTCGGTGACATCGTAAATATCGATAGTGAAAGGAGCAGGTTCCCCGGCCGCCTGGATTATCGTGAATTCGGCATCAGAAGAAATGCCCGGATAAGAAACCGTCACGGACGCCGTTCTCTCGGATGTTGTTTCATTCGCGAGGACGACGAATGTGATATCCTGGGCGGTCACGGTAACATCCGTCACCCAGTCCTCCGCGACTTCCGCTGAAACTTTAGCACCATCACTAGGATTGGTTACCTTGTAGGCGACAGAGTAGGTACCTCCGTCTGCGGGAACGGGAACTTCCGTCTGACTCAAAGTCAGAGTGGGATCCGGCTGCTCAATTGGCTTTTCGCAACTGCTCGCAAAAAGCAGAACGGCAAGGCCGAACATCGAATAAATTACTTTTCTCATAAGCTATGAATTTTGTGATTAAAGTGTTTCCCGACCTAAAAGTAAAAAAAATTATTAAGTATTTGTATTTTTCAGGCGGAAAATTGCAAGGTAAAAACGTCCGAGAAGCGGATAGTGTATCTTTTCAACTGATTAAATAGCTTCGGTAGGAGTAAATGATTAGTTATTAATCTATTATATAAATTTTAA